>Ga0233427_10001314_pt1 | contig 27446 bp, 25 predicted proteins | sample SI_118_April2016_5_FD_179885 | JGI IMG/M metagenome (GOLD analysis project Ga0233427, IMG submission 179885) | Seawater microbial communities from Saanich Inlet, British Columbia, Canada - SI_118_April2016_100_MG | ecosystem: Environmental > Aquatic > Marine > Inlet | place: Canada: British...
GTGGTGGAGCATATGCGTGATCCAGACATGGATGATGCGGCGTGGGAGGCGCGCCACCAGAATATCCTCGCCAATCTGTCACAACGCCGCCCGCACAAGGAGCGGTTCCGGCGTGGCGAGAATGAGGTGTACGACGTGGCTTGCGTGCCATTGCCCGATGGTGCGGTGCTGATCAGTTATCTGGACATCACCGACGAAGCCCAAGTGGAAGACGCGCTTCGCGAGCGGACCGATATACTGGAAGAGACGAACCGGCTTAAATCCAAGTTCATCGATGATGTGTCTTATGAGGTCCGCACGCCGTTGACCACCATCACCGGATTTTCCGAAATCCTCACCGCCGGATATTTCGGTGATCTGAATACTCGCCAGCAGGAATATCTGGATGGCATTCAGGCCACCGCCAATACGCTAATGAGTGTGGTCGCCGATATTCTGGAACTGGCCGCTATCGAAGGTGGCACCGCCGCACTGGAAAAAGACGCCGTGGATATCCACGCCATGCTGGCCCAGTGCATGAAGCTGATCACCGAACGCGCCCGGCAGAAAGAAATTCACCTGACGTTTGATGTGCCGACGGACATAGGCTGGATTTCGGCTGATCCCAAACGCCTGCAACAGGCTATATTCAACCTGCTCGCCAATGCTGTACGCTTTACGCCCAACCGGGGTGGCGTGCGTATCAGTGCCGAACGCGATGATAACGATGTGATCCTGAGTGTCTCAGATACTGGCGTGGGCATCCCGCAGGCCGACATCGACCGGGTGTTTGAGAAGTTCTCCAAAGTGATACAGGCCAACAAAGGATCCACGGGCGAGCCTGAAGGCGCCGGGCTGGGTCTTGCCATGGTCAAGAGTTTCGTTGAATTGCACGGCGGCGTGGTTAATATTCATTCGCCCCGCAACCGGGGCACCACAGTAACCTGTCGCCTGCCCGCCACGGGTACCGAAGGCGGCGATGCACGGGACGCATTTACGCATGAGTGAAACTGGTTTCCCTGATCTTAAAACCCTGGTCGATATCAAGAACCTGATCGATCAGGTGGCCTTGATTGAAGACAAATTGGCCGATGCCGAAAAAGGCCTGTATCATGAGTTGCGCGACAAATACGCATCCGAAGTGGCCATTGGATTTGAAGACAAGGTGCTGCTGGAAGTCATGCTGCGCAATGTGACGATCCGGAAAGATATGGACATTCCTATCTAGATCGATACGCCAACGCGCCTATGGTCCAAATGATCTTGCACGCGGCCCCGATCACACCGTGCACCGTACCCGAAATTTTTGAGACCCCTATACGCATCCGATAAGACACCGGCACTTCGCGAATGCGAAGCCCTGCCACGACGGCCTTGATCTGCATCTCAATGGTCCAGCCGTAATCTTGATCCACCATCTCAAGCCCCGCCAGTGCAGCGCGATCAATAGCCCGAAACGGCCCCAGGTCATGGTACTGATAGCCCCAGATCAGCTTGATCAGCCAGCACGCCAGCGCGTTCCCGTAGTGCTGTGCCGGGGTGATGGCGTTTTTGTCGGGATGGCGAACACCAATCACCAGATCAGCGCTGCCTTCTATGACCGCGCCCGCAATCTGGTCAATTTCGGATGGATCATCGCTGAAATCTCCATCCAGAAAGACCACCACATCAGTCTGGCCCAGCGCATCGATCCCTTTGAGACACGCCCGACCATAACCGCGCACCGGTTCGGATATCACTTGTGCACCGTGCTGCCCGGCTATCTCGGCGGTGCTATCGGTCGATCCGTTATCTACCACGATCACCTGATCCACCCACGCGGGCAAGGCGCTGATCACGGCAGCGATTGACGGTGCCTCATTCAGCGCCGGGATAATAACGGATATGTGTTTACCAGCGCGCATGTGATCTGAACCTGTACCAAAGCAGCATCACCATAACCGGGCCATGTTCCAACCATACGATGCCGTGGTCAAAATAATCCGGGTTCTCCACGAAGAACGGATGAAACCGGAGATGATAAAGTGGCAACGTGGCCGTCCATAGCATCATGGCTGGATTGGGTGCCAGCACCACAAATGCAAATATCCAACTGGCGTACCAGGGATAGGCCGCCGGTGATAACAGAAACAGTACCGCCGTCATGCACAGAACCCGTTGGCAAAGTTGATCGCTGCGGGTTGTACTGGAACGGGCCAGTAACAGGGAGACAAGGATCAAGACACCGGCGAGGATTGCGCGTACCAGTTTAGGCCCATCAAACTCGTAAAGACTGAATGCGGAAAACAGGCTTGTAAGCAAATGCTCAAACGCCCCGAACAGGGCACTGTTGGTCTGCCATGATCCGGCAAAGGCGGTCAGGCCCGATCTTTGCCCAAGCCCGCTGGTGATCATGGGAAATAGAATGACCAGACTGGTCAGCCCAAACATGCTTAACGCCAGTATCTTGTGTCTTCGAATCAAACCACCATGGCGAAACAATGTTGGGAACAGCAATACAGGCCACAGTTTGACGCCTACTGCCAAACCTAAAAACCCGCTCATCACCACAGGTCGGAGCCGAATGGCAAACAGCAAAGCCGCCAACATGAACGGGATTAGCAAAGCGTCCATATGCGCCGCATTGAACATCATCTGTATAACCAGCGGGTTCCACCAGTACACCGCCGCCCATAAAGGCGACCGGTTCAGGTGCCGAAGTAACAACACCATCAAGCCCAGACTGCCCAGATCAAACGCCAGCAGGACCGCCCGCCAACTGGTCAGGCTCCATTCCCCCAGCGCGTATGCCAGCGCAAAGATGGCCTCGGCCAGAGGCGGGTATATGGTACGCAGATGCGGGTAATTGATGTGCTCAATCAGGCCATCCGCATCATACGCCAGCACCAACACAGCCACCGGCACTTGGCCGCTCAGAATATCGTTGGGCGACAACGCGTAGGCATCAAAGCCATTTGCCAGCATGCCGCCATCCCACAGGTACCTGAGGTAGTCGATTTCCCACAACGGCTCTGAAGCAAACAGGGTGAGCCGCGCGGCCAGTCCCACACCAACCATGCAAATAACCATGTTGGTGTTTATCGGCAGGTTTTTGATGACAGTGGGTAGGGCGAGAAATACCAATCCAGACAGAACGCCGATCACAACCAACCAGGTGATGGGCAGGATTCCAAACAACGACACGGCATCCTGATGATACGACAGCCAGGTAAATGCCAGCACGCTCGCCAACACAACGGCACCAACGGCGTTCGAGACAACGAACGGCTTTTGAGTCACACCTTAGCTGCCGCGCCGGGTGCCAACAGCAACGAGATTGGGCAGAACATTGCTGTTGAGAGTCCAGTCATAACTCTCGAATTCCACATCTGTAACTCCATCCAGCGCCGCCACCAGATCATCCGATGCATAGCCTTTAATATGGTCAATGATGGCAGCGTCCGTGCCGCCGAAGTCTTCCGCAAACCATTTATAGATGCTGGATGCAACGACCCGGCCACCTTCGACCCGGCTCCCGCGCGGGTGATTGATAAACGCCTTGGCACCGTGGTTCAGATAGGTCTCAATATTCTCGACCGTCACGGCCACACCCCACAGGTTGGGGCAACTCAGTGCTGCACAGTTCAGAGCGTAGTGGATACGGGGGTCCTGCCAAATGGGGCGCAGAATCCGGTGCTCAATATCATCGAGGCTCAGGCTTTCACCTTCTACGGTGATCAGTTTCTTACCCCATGGGCCGTTGCTGAAAAAACCGGGCGATATATCAATATCGCGGATCGAGGTTATTTTGCCTGCATCCAGCACCACATTGATGGTCAGCGCATTGTACATATTAATCCAGTAGGCGCGTTGTTCATCCCGGCTCAGGCTTGATACAGATACCCGGCTCAGATCATCCAGATACTCATCCAACATCATCTTATCGCCCCCGATGATCCAGCCATAGGCCACGCGGTTGATACCATCGTCACCAAACACCACGAATTTTTGTAATAGGGTGTTCCATGCGTCGTGATCAACGGTGGTGGTGGAATTCTCGTCATGTATCAACCAGCGATCCCACAGATCAGAATCAGGGGCGGCCCAGGCAGGACCTGCGCACAGGAAAAATGCGGTAACGGCGCAGACGCCCAGAACATATATCCATTGGTTTTTCGCACGGTTTCCCATGGGCAGATTTTAGGCGCAGGCTCAATTCATGGGAAATCACAAAATCGTGGGATCATATCAGTATTTGCCCCCAAGGCGGCATTTTGGTAGATAATTGCACCCTAGACCGTGAACTTAAGAAAATTGGAGCCTCTAAGTGCAGATAACCAGCCGCGAACTGCATGCGAAATTCCCCATCGGCCAGCAGGTGCGACATCGCCTGTTCGGCTTCCGTGGCGTGGTCTATGACGTAGACCCGGAATTCGGCAATACCGAGGAATGGTACCAAAGCATCCCGGCAGAGGCCCGCCCGCGCAAAGACCAGCCATTTTACCATCTGCTTGCCCAGAACCACGACCAGTCATCCTATATGGCGTATGTGTCTGAACAAAACCTGGTGCCAGACGAATCGGACGAACCGTTCAACCATCCGGATTTGGATGATTACTTCGATGTCCACGAAGATGGTCACTATGTGGTTCGCCAGAAGGCCAACTAACCACATACTGGTTACACGGTCTATTTACAGGGCGAAGCCGCGTAATACTCGCTCACAGTTTGAATATCTGCACCCGTCAGGCGCTTGGCGTTTGTATGCATTGTACGGCTGAAACGAAACATGTCTTCTTTCAACAATTCTTCGTTCAACGCGGCCGTGGCCCGAAAAGCCTTCAGTTGCCGTCGGATATAGACCGCACTTTGTGACGCAAGGTTGGGTACGCTCTGTGTCGATTTATTCCCCCCAAGGCCGTGACAAAATTTACATCGAGCCACGACCTGTGGGAATGGAACAGATGGTTTCTCGGCGGGTCTACAGCGAAGGTTCGCGTAGTACGCGGACACATCAGCGATGTCTTGGTCGTCAAGATATGCAACCGCATCATCCATACCATCAAAGCTTCGCGCCGATGATCGCATTTTTGACACCCCGGTTATCGTATGTTGACCAGAACCAAATGAAACATCCAGATCCAGTCGACCTCGTGACGTCAGGCGAAACTGAAAAAGTTGATGCATCAAATATTTTGCTGACTGTCCGGCTAGGCGCGGTATGCCTTCCGGATGCCCCATGCCGTCGTCACCATGGCATGCAGAACAAACCTCACTGATACCGGCTCCGACATCCGGATCACCCGTCAGTTTCTCATCCCCGGCAAAAGTCGGAGGAACCAACCACAGAGAGGGCAATATCAGCATTACAAAGAGGGGGAATTTCATAAAACATACGGTATCACACGCGTATGACGCATAGTACAGTAATTGTGTCATGTGTGGCCTTGCAGCCGATACTCGCCGCCGATACAAAGGTGTATGGATAACAACGCACCCCACCTGACAATGCCTCTCCGATCAGAGGACGATACAGTCCGTTTTGCCGAACAAGTTTGGCAACACGCGAAGAGAAACGATGTGATTGCGATGTGGGGTGATTTGGGTGTGGGCAAAACAGCCTTTGTCCGCGGCTTTATTCGGGCCGCAACCACCGCCACCGAAGAAGTACCCAGCCCCACTTTTACGCTGCTTCAAACATACGATTCTGGTTTAGGCACAATCCATCATTTCGACCTGTACCGGATCGAGCACGAAGACGAGGTGCTTGAGTTGGGAATCGATGATGCCTTCGCGGACGGTGTTTCACTAATTGAATGGCCCGGCAATATGGGGCGATGGTTGCCGCACAAACGGCTTGATTTGACCCTTGAAACCCTTGGTGACAGTGGTGCACGGATGGCAAAACTGTCATCCGATGACCCCGATTGGCAGGCTCGTTTGGCAGGCATGGACTTGCAGGGGTAATATAACGCCATGCACAAACGGACCTCGATTAAACGCGCAATGGTGTTGGCGGCGGGCCTTGGTGAACGCATGCGTCCGCTTACGGACAACACGCCCAAACCCCTGCTGAAATTACAGGGCCACAGCCTGATCGACTACGCCCTCGATCGGCTCCAAGATGCCGGTATCGAGACCGTGGTGGTCAATACCTTCTATCTGGCCGACCAGATGGATGAGCACCTGTCCAAGCGATCCCATCCCGAAATCCTGATCTCACGCGAAGAAGAGCGCCTGGAAACCGGTGGCGGTGTGTTGAATGCGCTGCCTTTATTGGGTGATGAGCCGTTCTTTGTGATTAATGGCGATGCTTTCTGGCTGAATGGCCCAACGGATGCGCTGGGCCGCATGCAGACGCTTTGGGATGAACGCCAGATGGATGCGCTTTTGATGATGCACGCCACGGTGGACGCCTATGGCTTTACCGGACGTGGGGATTTTCTGGTTGAACCGGATGGGGAACTGTCGCGAAGGCCGGAAGGCGAGGTTTGCCCCTATATGTTCGCTGGCATACAGATCCTGCATCCCCGGCTTTTCAAATCCATGCCCGAAGGCGTGTTCTCGCTCAACCGTATGTATGACCTCGCCATCGAAAACGGCACCCTCTATGGCATGATCCATGACGGTGAATGGTTTCATATCGGCACCCAGGAAGGCCTGGAAGAGACCGACGCCTTTATGAAGGTGCGGTATTCCGGCGTGAAGCGCCGATAAGACCATGGCACAGGAAAAGACAACGCCAACCCTATACACCATCGCCCCCAACCGGCCATTTGTTGACACCCTGGCCGCAGGCATATGGGAACAGGCCGCGGCTAATCCGCTGGAACTGGCCCGGTACCAGATTCTGCTGCCCACCCGGCGGTCCTGTCGCAGTTTGCGTGAGGCTTTCCTTCGGCTCAGCGGTGGCAAGCCTGTGTTGCTGCCCCGCATGATCCCCATTGGGGATGTGGACGAAGACGAATTGATGCTGGCCAGTGATTTCCAGTCCGGTGAGTTTGATCTACCGCCGGTGATTTCAGGCATGCGGCGGCAGTTGCTCCTAACCGAGTTGATCCGCAAACGCCCGCCCGAGCCGTCACCCGATCAGGCCGCATTACTGGCGCAGGAACTAGGCACGCTCATCGATCAAGTGGCAACCGAGCGCCTGGATTTTGGCGACTTGAAGAATCTCGACGTAAGCGACTACGCCGAGCACTGGAATGAAACACTGAAATTCCTTGAGCTGGTAACCGATTTCTGGCCCGGCATTCTGGCCCACGAAGGCGTACTGGACCCGGCTGAGCGGCGAAACAGGTTGCTGGAAGCTCAAGCCGAGGCCTGGCGCAGTTCGCCGCCGGACACGCCTATTATCGCCGCGGGTTCCACCGGCAGTATCCCGGCCACCGCGGATCTGCTTGGTGTTATTGCGAACCTGCCCTACGGCTCGGTGGTGCTGCCCGGTCTGGATAATGACCTCGCGGACGAAGCCTGGGCCGTACTCGGCCCAACGCATCCTCAATTCGGGTTAAAGCACCTGCTGGATTGCATGGATGCAAACCGCGCTGACGTGGTCGAATGGCCTCAATCTGAATTCATCCAAGGCCAATCAGCAAGGACTGAGCTTCTGCGGAGCGCGCTGCTGCCATCTGCTGTGACGGGCGCGCGCACCAAAATCGATCACCTGCCTGCGGATACGTTGGATGGCGTCACCCGCATTAACTGCCCTGATTCGGGCAAAGAATCCGAAACAATTGCCCTGATCATGCGTGAAGCTTTGGAAACGCCGGGCCGGACGGCAGCGCTTATCACGCCCGATCGTGCGCTGGCACGGCGGGTAGCAACCGAACTTAAACGGTGGGATATCCACATTGATGATTCAGCCGGTGTGCCGCTGGCCCAAACACCGCCCGCCACGTTCCTGCAACTGACCGCCGATATGGTCACCAGCGATCTGGCACCCGTACCCCTACTGGCCGCGTTAAAGCACCCCTTGGCGGCGGGCGGTCTTAGCACGGCTGGATTCCGGGCTATTGTCCGGTCCATGGAGGTCGCCGCTTTGCGCGGCCCCCGGCCATCTGGCGGGTTCGACGGCCTGATCGCCGCATTGAGTACGGATACGAAAAAGCATCAGACAATCATCGCTTTTCTGGAAGATTTGCGGGGTCGAGCCAAACCATTTGTGGAAAGCCTGCAACAATCCGGCGGCACCCTTAGGGACATGTTGCGTCATCACGTGGCATTTGCTGAAAGTTTGGCCACCACGGATGAGGCGGAAGGCACAGCACGGCTGTGGCGCGGTGATGCGGGCGAAGCATTGGCCACGTTCACCGCTGAACTGCACGAGGCGCTGGATGACAGTATGATCATCGATCATCGCGACTATGCTGTGCTGCTCAAGACTCTCATGATGGGTCGCGTGGTACGGCCCAAACATGGTCGCCATCCCCGTCTCAATATCTGGGGGCCATTGGAAGCCCGTTTACAACATGCCGATGTGATTATTCTGGGCGGATTGAACGAAGGTATCTGGCCGCCAGAACCGCCATCAAATCCGTGGATGAGCCGACCCATGATGACCGCCTTCGGCCTGCCGGTGCCGGAACGCCGCATCGGTCTGTCGGCACATGATTTTGCCCAGGCCTTTTCAGCGGGCAATGTGGTTCTGACCCGCGCTGAACGCACGGACGGCACCCCGACGGTACCATCCCGGTGGTTGCGACGCCTAGAAAACCTGATTTCCAGTAGTCCGCTCCGTGATGCCTTCCAGCCTGATCGCTCATGGCTAAGTCTGGCGCTGGCGCTGGATCATCCGGCCGGTCCAGTGAACGTTACCCCACCTGCCCCCACGCCACCGCTGACGGCACGTCCGCGCCAATTATCAGTTACCCGTATCCGTGTGTTGCAGCGTGATCCTTATGCCATCTATGCCCGTCACATCCTGGATCTGAGGCCCATTGATGCCATTGATGCCGATCCCGGTGCGGCGGAACGCGGCACCGTTATTCACGATACTCTGGAAGCCTTTTTCAAAGAATATCCTGATGAATTGCCCAATGATGCCGAGAATCTTTTGATCGCGGTGGGCGAAAAGGAATTTGCCAAACACATGGCCCAACCCGGCGTCCGGGCGTTTTGGTGGCCGCGATTTCTTCAGGTTGCGGCATGGTTCATGGCCAATGAACGCGGCAGACGGGCCGCAGGCGAACACCCCGTTGCCACCGAGACCAATGGCGAGGCATTGTTTGAAGCACCGGGGGGCACCTTTCGTTTAACGGCCCGCGCTGACCGAATTGACAGTTTAGCCGGTGGTGGTCTGGCCTTGATTGATTACAAGACAGGCCAACCACCCACAGCTCCACAAGCCGAAACCGGGTTGGAGCCGCAACTACCGCTGGAAGCCGCCATGATCCAGCATGGATCGTTCGACGGCGTTACGCGGGGTGACGTGAACCGGCTCACCTATATCAAGCTGACGGGCGGTCGTGTGCCCGGTGTGGTCAAGAATTTGAAGCTGGATGTACCCAAAGCGGCCGAGGATGCATGGCAAGGCCTACAAAGCCTGATCGCCGATTATGACAACCCGAAAAAGCCTTACCTGTCCCATATCCGCCCCATCAAACAGGGCGATATCGGTGACTATGATCATCTGGCGCGGGTCCGTGAATGGTTGAGCGCGGAGGAGGACACATGAGCACCGCACCCGGTTCAACACACGAATCTGCTCTCGATCAGGCCACCGCCCGCCAACGACAGGCCGCCGATCCATCCTTTTCCGTGTGGGTCAGCGCCAACGCGGGTACCGGCAAGACCCGCGTCCTGATTGACCGCATTTCGCGCCTGATGCTGGCCGGTGTGCGATCTGAACGCATTCTGTGCCTGACCTACACCAAGGCGGCCGCCGCAGAAATGGAAAACCGCCTCAGTGAACGGCTGGGTGCCTGGGCCACCATGGATGATGCCGAAATTTCGGCTGAGCTGCTCGTCCTGAACGGAACACCCGCACAAACCAGTGATATTCATCGTGCCCGACAGCTGTTCGCCGAAACGCTGGAAACGCCCGGCGGCCTTAAAATCAGAACCATTCACTCGTTCTGTGAATCCCTGTTGGGCCGTTTTCCAGTTGAGGCACAGATAGTGCCCCACGCCGCGGTTATGGACGAACGTGCAGCGGCTGAATTGTTCAGTGAAGCACGTCAGCTTATTTACACCCAAGCCTTCCACGATGATGCCTCACCGCTCGCCATCGCGTTAAACGCCATGGCGGGCCTTGTGGATGAAGACGGGTTCGAAGATCTCATGCGTGAGGTTTTGTACAAACGGCAACGCCTCATGGACAGCTTGCGGGAACTAGGCGGTTTCGATTCCGTACAGGAAGCAACCAACCATGTGCTGGGGCTGGAGACCGACGAAACACCCGACACCATCCTTCATCAGGGTGTTGCCGAAGATGCCTTTGATCGAGGTGCATTGGTTGACGCCATCGCCGCATTGGAAACGGGAACCAAAAGCGATATAGAGCGTGCCGGTGATATGGCCGCGTGGCTGGCCGCCGACGAGGCAACGCGTGCCGCGACTTTTGATAGCGCCTACAAATATCTGTTCCTGACACAGGGCGATGAACCCCGCGCCAAATTAATCACTAACAAGCCATCAGAAAAATTCCCTCAAGCTGTGGATTGTTTGATTGCCGAGCAGGAACGCATCTTCGCCCTTTGTGAGCGCATGAAATCAGCCATGGTCAGCGAAGGCACCGGCCACCTTGTCTACATCGCCTGTGAGCTGATCACCGAATATGAGCGCCTGAAACGGCAACGGGCCTTGCTGGATTATGATGATCTGATCCTGAAATCCCTGGACCTGTTGGAACGCGATGGCGGGGCCGGTTGGGTTCATTTTAAACTGGATGGCGGCATTGATCATATTCTGGTGGATGAGGCTCAGGACACCAGTCCGGAACAGTGGAAAGTGGTGCAGCACCTGACCAGTGAATTCTTTGCCGGTGATGGAACGCGGGGCCCGGCGGATGGTGATCCCAATGCCTTGCCACCACGGTCCGTCTTTGCCGTGGGCGATGAAAAACAATCCATTTACAGTTTTCAGGGGGCCGATCCGGCTGGTTTCACCCGCATGCGCGAACACTTTACCGCCATCGCGGGCGGGCGGCTCAAATCAATCCAACTGGAACAATCCTTCCGTACAACAAGTGCTGTGCTGGATGTGGTCGATGCCGTCTTCGCTCAACCCCATGCCCAACCCGGCGTCACATCTGAAGGCGGAACCCGTCACCGGGCCCATCGCAGTGGACATGCGGGCACCGTACAGTTATGGCCAGCCGTCAAGAAAACCGAGAAACATGATCCGGCGCCCTGGGATGCGCCTGTGGACCGGATCAAGGAAACCAGCCCTATGTCGCGGGTGGCCGAAAACATCGCGCAGACCATCGATGGCTGGTTGAAGAACGGGGACATCCTCCAGTCCCGCGACCGGGCCGTTGAGGCCGGTGACATCATGATTCTGGTGCCCAAGCGCGGACAGTTTGCCGATGAGATGGTGCGTCGCCTGAAGGCCCGAAACATCGAGGTGGCAGGCAGCGACCGCATGATCATGACTGAACAAATCGCCGTTATGGACATGATCGCCGTAGCGCGGTTTGTGTTGTTGCCCGAAGACGATCTTAATCTGGCGACGGTGTTAAAAGGTCCCTTTGTGGGGTTGAGCGAGAAAGATTTGTTTAGTGTGGCCTATGATCGCAAAGGTGCCATGTGGGACGCTTTGCGATCCTGTAAGGGTGATCAGTTTGTCGGTGCCGTAAAGACGCTGAGTCTCTGGCTGGCCCGCGCCGACTATGCGCCACCGTTTGAATTTTTATCAGCCCTGCTGGGGGAAGACAGGGGGCGTGAGCACCTCACCGCACGGCTGGGCGCAGAAGCCAATGACCCCATCGATGAATTTCTCATTCAGGCGCTTGGGTTCGAGCGCACCCATACGCCATCCCTGCAAGGGTTTCTGTCCTGGATTGATGCCACCAGCACCCAGATAAAACGAGACCTTGAAGCCGCCCACGGCAAGGTCCGCGTGATGACCGTGCATGGCTCAAAAGGATTGGAAGCAAATATCGTTATCCTGCCCGATACCTGTTCTGTGCCCGATGGTCGCCATGGCTCCAAGGTGTTGTGGGCGCCGCATGCTACGGAAGGCACAGTGGGCGCGGCGCTGCCCATCTGGCCCGGCGTGAAGGCAAACGAGACCGAGCTGTGCGCGGACCTTCGCGAACAGGTCAAACAAGCTGAATTGGAAGAACGGCGGCGCTTGATGTATGTGGCCATGACAAGGGCGCGTGACCGGCTCTATATCGCCGGGTGGGAGCGCAAGACCGGACCCAAAGACGCTGAACATGGCCGCGACGAGGGGTCTTGGTACGAACTGATCCGACCCGCCATGGCAGAGCTGGATGGCATCACGGAAACGGAACAGGATGACGGTAAAACCGTGTCCTTTGATACCCCGCAACGCGATGCCCCAGAGCCGGAAAGTGCAGCGGATGAAATGCTGACACCGACTAAAGATACACCTGACTGGATGACCAGCCCACCGGCGCAGGAGCCAGAGCCGTCTGTGCCCCTGAGCCCGAGCCGGATGGAGGAGGATGAGCCACCCGTATCATCACCGTTTGATGGTGACGACACATCGCGGTTCCGGCGTGGAAACCTTATCCACCGTCTGTTACAGACCCTGCCGGATGTACCGGCGGCTGATCGCGAACAGGTGGCCCAGGCATGGTTGGACCGGACGGCAGGTGACCTGGACGATACAACGCGTGGGCTCATTGCTGCCGAAACCATGGCCGTTTTGGAAGATGAGCAGCTTGCCGACATTTTTGGTCCAGGTAGCATGGCCGAAGTTCCCATTGCCGGTACCGTCGCAACCAGCAGCGGCCCCAAAACCATCGCGGGCCAGGTCGACCGGTTGGTTGTCACAGACACGACGGTGTTAATTGTGGACTACAAGACGAATCGCCCACCCCCGATTGATCAAAAAGACGTGCCGCCGAGTTACTTCCGCCAGATGGCCTTGTACAAATCTGCCCTTGAGCACATCTATGAGGGGCGGAAAATCCGCTGTTTTCTCGTATGGACAGACGGGCCAAGGGCCATGATCCTGAATGAGGAATTTCTTTCAGGCCATGCGCCTTGACGGTTAATCGGGCCGTGCTAGAGTCCCTGTCATCAAATTCTTACCAAGATCTATAGGGTTCAAATTATGAAAAAAGATGTCACCGACGCTTCATTCGATGCCGATGTAATTGGTTCTTCCGAACCTGTTCTTGTGGATTTTTGGGCTGAATGGTGTGGTCCCTGTAAACAGATCGCCCCGGCACTGGATGAAATGGCTGGCGAGATGGAAGGCCGATTGACCATCGCCAAGGTGAATATTGACGAGAACCCCGGTATTCCGTCCAAATACGGTGTGCGCGGCATCCCGACCCTGATGATCTTCAAAGACGGTGAAGTTGCTGCTATGAAGGTCGGTGCTTTGGCTAAAAGCCAGTTGGTGGAATGGGTTGAATCCCAAATCGGCTAAATTAATGATTGTCCGCCAGGACATCACCCGCCAGATATAACGATCCACAGATTAACACCCGCGCGGCACCGCTTTCCGCCTGAACAATTGTATTCAGGGCGTCTTTAACACTGTGTGCGGGTGCTGCGTCATGGCCTGTGGCGGTGGCTGCTTCACATAGATCAGCTGCCGATATGGCGTTTTCCTCACCCGGTATGGTGACGGTCTTGAGCGATGTTGTAACGACGGCAAGCGGTTTCAGGAACGCCGCCGAATCCTTGCTGTTCAACATGCCATAAATGAGATGCAACGGGCGGGCGTCACCTTCTTCATTCCAGCGCGATACTTCATCCACAATACTTTCGGCGGCGGACGCATTGTGACCACCATCCAGCCACAGTTCCCAGCCACCCGGTAAAGCATCAACCAGTGGACCAGCGGCTAAGTGTTGGAAGCGGGCCGGCCACTGGGCGGTTTTCAGGCCCAGGGCCATGGCCTGGCCCGATATATCGAACCCGGGTAGCATCTCCATGGCTTTTACGGCCACACCGGCGTTATGCATCTGATGTGCTCCGGGTAAGGCTGGGCGTGGCAAATACTGATCTATGCCGCCGGCTCTGATCGTCATACCGCCTGCGAGGGGGTGGATGGTCCAGTCTTTACCCGCTTCGGTGATGGGCGCGTCCAACTCAGCCGCCCGTGCCGCAATGATATCGCTAACCGCGGGCGTCTGGCGGGCGGCCACGACGGGGACACCCTTTTTCAGGATACCGGCTTTCTCACCGGCGATTTCCTCGATGGTCTCACCCAGGAACTGCTGATGATCCACCGAAATTTCCGTGATCACCGTCAACGCCGGTTTCGCGATAACGTTGGTGGCATCCAGCCGTCCGCCCAGCCCTGTTTCCAAAATCACCACATCTGCCGGTGTTCTGGCAAAGGCCAGAAAAGCCGCGCAGGTGGTGATTTCGAAATAGGTGATAGGCTCGCCGCCATTGACCTCTTCACATTCTTCCAGAACGGCGGTCAGGGCGTCTTCATCTATGACCTCACCGGCGAGACAAATACGTTCATTGAAGCGCACCAGATGGGGCGATGTATATACGTGGACCGAATACCCGGCAGCTTCCAGCGCACTGCGCATATAGGCAATGGTGGATCCCTTACCGTTGGTGCCCGCCACATGAATGACGGGTGGCAGATTCTCTTCGGGATGCCCCAGCCGGGCAAGCAGTCGGGTGACCCGATCCAAAATGAGGTCAATCACCTTGGGGTGCAACGACATCAGGCGGTCGAGAACCGCGTCGCTAGTCTTTTTTGTCGTCATTGGGGTCGATGGCGTCTACGACGATGGCATCGGGATCGACAAACGTTGCCGGGGTCGGGTCCTCACCCACTTCATCCACGTCAGAAACTGTTTTCTTTTTCGGGGCCGGTTCCAACGAAACCAGTTCACCCGATGCGCCGGGATTACAAAGCAAACCAACAATCCGGATCAGCGTATCACGCAGATCGGTCCGGTGTACCACCATGTCTATCATGCCATGTTCATACAGATATTCAGCCCGCTGGAAACCTTCGGGCAATTGCTGGCGGATGGTTTGTTCAATAACGCGTGCCCCGGCAAATCCGATCATCGCACCCGGCTCAGATACGGCGATATCACCCAACATGGCGAACGATGCTGATACACCGCCCGTGGTGGGATCAGTGAGCAGTACAATGTACGGTAATCCGGCTTCGCGAACTTCTTCTACTGCAATGGTGGACCGCGCCATCTGCATCAGCGACAGGATCCCCTCCTGCATGCGGGCACCGCCCGATGATGGAACGACAATAAGCGGGGCGCGCTGCATAACAGCAAGGCGCGCGGCGGCCAGCAGACCTTCACCCACAGCCATGCCCATGGAGCCGCCCATAAATTCGAAATTAAAGGCTGCAACAACGACCTTGTTCGCCCCCATGGTGCCGTGCGCCACGAGAATGGCATCATCGTCACCGGTTTTGTTCTGGGATTCTTTCAGGCGGTCTGAATACTTGCGGCGATCCTTGAACTTGAGCGGGTCAACGATGGGTGATTTAAGCTCGATGGATGTATACTCACCGTCATCGAACAATAGCTCGCAGCGTTTCTTAGCGTTGAGCCGCATGTGGTGACCGCAATGCTGGCAAACCCTCAGGTTCTTTTCCAGATCACGGTGAAAAATCATTTCTTCGCAAGACGGGCATTTATGCCACAAGTGGTCCGGGATTTCCTTTTGCCCGACCAGTTCACGCAGCTTCGGACGAACCCAACTTTTTAACCAGTTCATTTTGCCGCCCCCCTTACGCCAGCCGCCAGTTCACCCACAAACCCGAGAACCTTATCTGCCAGTCCCGGTTTGGCCTTGCCATCATCGTCTAGATTATCAGCGATGATTTTGACCACGGCTGACCCTACCACAGCCGCGTCCGCGACGCTGGCAATATCGGCAGCTTTTTCTGGTGTTGTAATGCCAAAACCCACGGCGATGGGCAGGTCAGACTGCGCCCGGATACGGTCCAGTTGTGCAGCGATGTCGGCAGACGTGGCCGAACCAGCGCCTGTGATGCCGGTGATCGACACGTAATAGATAAACCCGGATGCATGTGCCAGCACCCGTGGCAACCGTTCTTCATTGGTTGTAGGCGCGGTCAGGTAGATGAAATTGACGCCAGCTTCAATAGCGGGCAGGCATAGCTCGCGCTCTTCTTCTGGCGGCAAATCGACGATGATCAGACCATCGATACCGGCCTCGGTCGCATCGCCAAGAAAAGCGTCCACACCGTAAGCATAAATCGGATTGTAATAGCCCATGAGGATGATGGGTGTGTCGTTATCGCGCGTTCGGTAATCGCGAACAGACTGTATCGTCTTGGTCAGCGTCTGGCCGTTTTTCAGCGCCCGCTGAGAAGAAACCTGAATAGCCGGACCATCAGCCATGGGATCAGAAAAGGGCATGCCCAGTTCGATCAGGTCCGCGCCAGCATCCGCCAATCCGTTCAAAATTTCCACAGATGTGTCATAATCAGGATCGCCTGAGGTAACAAAAACCACCAAGCCACTGCGGCCTTCGGCTTTCAGGGCATCAAAACGGCGGGTAATACGGGTATCGTTTACGTTCATGTCACCCACCCTTACAACGTAACGCCAAGGTGTTCCGCCACGGCGAACACATCTTTGTCGCCACGACCACACAAATTCATAATGATCAGATGATCCTTGGGCAGATCAGGCGCAATTTTGGCCACATGAGCCAACGCGTGGGCTGGTTCCAGCGCCGGGATAATGCCCTCCAGTCTTGAGCACAGCTGAAACGCATCCAGCGCCTCCTTATCCGTGACCGACACATAATTCACGCGCCCGGACTCGTGCAGCCATGAATGTTCAGGACCGATACCAGGATAATCCAGTCCCGCCGAGATAGAATGGCCGTCGTAAATCTGGCCATCATCATCTTGCAGCAAAAACGTGCGGTTACCATGCAGAACACCCGGACGACCACCCGTCAGTGACGCACAATGCATGTCGGTATCCAGACCATGCCCCGCCGCTTCCACACCGATGATGTCGACGGTTGGATCATCCAGAAACGGGTGGAACAGGCCCATGGCGTTTGATCCGCCACCGATGGCAGCCACCAGCGTATCGGGCAGGCGACTTTCGGCCTCGTCCATCTGTTCCTTGGCTTCGTCACCAATGACACACTGGAAATCCCGTACCATGGTGGGGTACGGGTGTGGCCCGGCCACGGTACCGATTAGATAATAGGTGTTTTCAACATTGGTCACCCAATCGCGGAGGGCTTCGTTCATGGCGTCTTTCAGGGTGCCGGTACCGCTGGTCACTGGCACAACTTTGGCCCCCAGCAATTTCATGCGGAACACGTTGGGTGCCTGACGTTCAATATCGGTGGCCCCCATATAGACCACGCACTCAAGACCAAACAAGGCACAGACGGTGGCTGTTGCCACGCCGTGCTGGCCCGCGCCGGTTTCGGCAATAATGCGTTTCTTGCCCATACGGTTGGCCAACAGAATCTGGCCCATGGTGGAATTGATTTTGTGCGCACCGGTGTGGTTAAGCTCATCACGTTTGAAGTAAACCTTGGCGCCACCGAGATGCTCGGTCAGGCGCTGGGCAAAATATAGCGGGCTGGGACGCCCCACGTAATGCTTCAGGTAATAGGACAGCTCGTCCGTGAATTCAGGATCATCTTTGTATTTGGCGTAGGCTTTTTCCAGATCAAGGATAAGCGGCATCAGCGTTTCAGCCACGTACCGACCGCCAAAGATGCCAAAATGGCCGTCTTCGTCAGCGCCCGCGCGATAGGTGTTTAGGTTGGACATTTATGGTTCCCGGTTCGTCTAAATCTATTGAACGGTAATACCCTACAAAAGGGCCTGTTTACAGCAGAAATGAACCGCTACACTGACCGTACAGCATGAATAAACGACCGGATCAGGCCTTCATCCTTCACGCCTGGTGCTGATTCCACACCCGAAGACAGGTCCACCCCTCGTGCGCCGCTGATTTTCAGGGCTTCCGCCACATTGTCCAGGGTCAATCCACCGGCCAGCAACCAGGGTGTATCAATTTGGATATCCTGCATAAGCGTCCAGTCGAATGTTACGGCATTGCCGCCCGGACGATCAGCGCTCTTTGGTGGTTTGGCATCAAACAAAAAACGATCAACCACGTCCCGGTAGTCGTCGGCCACGGTGAGGTCAGCGGCCTCAGCCACCGGCAATGCTTTCATCACCGGCAGGTTAAAGAGGCTGCGAATTTCGGCTGCACGCGCCGGGGTTTCCTTGCCGTGTAGCTGCAACAGATCAAGTGGCACCTGGTCCAGAATTTCGGCAATTTCGGTGTTGCTGGCATCCACGATCAAGCCGGTCCGCACCACGTCACCTGCAATCTGGCTGGCCAGTTCACGAGCGGTCGCATTTGTCACAAACCGTGGCGAGCGCGGGAAAAACACGAACCCCACCAAATCCGCACCGGCCCGAACAGCAACATCTACGCTGCTGGATGTGGACAGGCCACAGATTTTGATTTCGGTGCTCACGTCTCGCTCAGTTCAGCCGCAATTTTATCAGCAGCCTCCGCAGGATCGGCAGCACCCGTAATGGGACGACCAATGACCAGATAATCCGCGCCTTTGTTTACCGCTTCGGATGGTGTCATAATTCGCTTCTGGTCGCCTGTGGCGGCCCACGTGGGGCGAATGCCGGGGACCAGTAGCTTGAAGTCGGGACCGCAGGCATCACGTAAGGCGGTGATCTCCATGGCTGAGCATACAACGCCATCAATGCCGTTGGCCTGGGCCAGTTTCGCCAATCGGATCACCTGTTCAGTCGTATCACCATTGACGCCTGTTGCCCGCAGGTCTTCGTCGTCCATGGACGTGAGTACCGTAACGGCAAGAACCAATGGCCGGTCGTCACCAGCCTCGAGCGCGGCTGAGGCGGCTGCCTGCATCATGGCAGGGCCACCAGTGGCATGAACATTGACGATGGCCGGTTTCAGCGGCAACGACGCGCGCAACGCACCAGCCACCGTATTGGGGATGTCATGCCATTTGAGATCAATAAAGACCGGCATACCCACCTGGGATACCCGGCGCACACCGTCCGGGCCGTTTGCGGTGAAGAATTCTTTGCCCACTTTGGCACCGCCAACTTTGCCCACCAGGCTACTGGCCATGGATACGGCGCGATCAGTATCAGTGGTATCCAGCGCAACGAAAATGCGGTCTGTAGGGTTTGTAGGCTTCATCAAACAAATTCCAAAATGTGGCGCGCCACCTTATAGCCTCATGCCCGCTCAAAGGCCAGTTTTGCGGCGGCTAAATCTTCAATGGCCGTTCCGGCAGACTTGAACAGAGTGATTTCATCATCCGACCCCCGACCGGCAATTGTACCGCCGCATAGCTCAAACAGATCAGCTTGAATATGCTCAGGCTCCAACGCCCCCGATGCCACGGCCTGAACAATATCGCCGCCTTCGTTCAGAGCGCCTTCGCGGGTATCCACGAACACCCGTGCCCGGCGCATGCATTCGTCATCCGTTTCGCGCATATCAGGCTTGAACGCACCAACCAGATCCACATGCTGGCCCGGTGATAACCATTCACCCAACACAAGCGGCTCCGTGGACAGCGTGGCACAGGAAACAATATCAGCGGACCGCACGGCAGATTCCAGATCATCCACAATCGTTACTGTATCGAAGCTGTCATCATCAAGCGATGTGGCCAGTTTTTCGGCATTGGCCCGGTTACGTCCCCAGATGGCCACATTCTTAATCGGGCGTGCCGCCGCATGGGCGCGGATCAGGTTGGGGGCCATGACGCCTGTGCCAACCATCAGCAAGGATTTGGCATCTTCACGGGCGAGAAAACGCGCGGCCAGTGACGAAGCCGCCGCCGTGCGCCTGCCGGTTAGCTCGCCGCCATCAATAATGGCTAATGCCTCACCCGTTACCGCGCTGGACAGCAGGTAGTTCGCCATAACACTGGGCAGGCCCCGGTCCAGATTGCCGGGTGTCACCGTGACCAGTTTGATGCCCAGATATCCGCCGTCTTCCCAGGCCGGCATGATCAGCAGCGTGGCATCGTCTTCGCCTTTCTTGGGCATGTTGTGATGATGTCTGAGCGGTAATTCGGCCCCGTTTTTAAATTGGGCCGCAATGGCATCCATCAGGTCCGGGAACGGCAATAGCCGCCGGGTGTCTTCTGCATCAATGATACGCACGGCTAATTCTTCCCCTAAATCTTCCTGAGTCTTCCCGAGTGCTGGCAAACTGGCCTAGTGATTTGCGGGCGGTGGCAATCCGGGTGTGTTTCTGGGTGCGGCGGCAAGGACGTTCGTGTCTCGCGTTTCACCTAGAGCCGCCGCCCTGTGCTCTTCACCAGATCGCACGTCGGCTTCAAGTTTTGAGACCTGGTCTTTCAGATTCTTGATCTCATTATCCGCGCGCCTGGCCTCACGGGCCTTTGCCCGTGCTGCTTTCCGTGCAGCACCACCCGAAACCCAGGTGGCAACCCCGCCCCACATCACGCCAATCACCAGCGCCGCAAACAGCAGCACAAACAACGGAATTTCAATGGCAAAAGGAAGCGGCCACAAATCAACCGAAACAACGTCCCGATTAGACACAGCAAAAATGATAAGCGCCACGGCCAGCGGGAACAGAATTATCCAGGACAGGTTTCTCACAGCAGTAAAATTCCACTAAACGCACATAACGGCGTGTTAGCTGTTCAGCTTGTCACGCAGCTGTTTGCCCGTTTTGAAATAAGGGATGAATTTCTCGGAAACTTCGACCGCATCACCCGTACGCGGGTTGCGGCCTACACGCGCGCCGCGTTGTTTCACGGAAAATGCACCAAATCCGCGCAGCTCGACCCGGTCGCCATTGGCAAGGGCATCGGTGATTTCGTCAAATATCGTCGTTACAATACGTTCAATATCACGCTGATACAGATGTGGATTTGCCGCGGCCAAACGGGCGATCAATTCAGACTTCGTCATCACATTACCCCTCTCATCGCCCCCAGCTTAAGGCCCGGATGAGATTTACTCCCTGTGTTAATGGGTGTGCCGGTTAAAACTTTCGACGCCCCAAGTCACTTTTGTCTCACATATTCAATTGAGGGTGCCAGAGTGCGAGTACACCGTCAAGGTTAAGTCTTTCAGAAAAAAGCGTTTTTCCAAGTGAGCCCGAAATCAGATCAAAAATTGGCGACTCCTCAATACCGGGTGTCACATTGATAATTGGCAACTCTTTGCTGATCTCAGCTTCTGTATCCAGCCATTCTCGCGCCTCGGTCATACCGCCGATTGAATCCACCAATCCGGCGACCAGCGCCTGCCTGCCGGTGAACACACGACCGTCTGCGTGAACGCGCATGGCGTCCTTCGTCATACCGCGACGCTCGGCCACAATGCCTAAGAAAATGTCATACATGTCATCAATAACACCAGCGATCATCAAGCGCGATTCAGGTGTAAATTCTTCTACCGGATTGGGTTGCGCCTTCATGGCGGCGCTTTTCACTGTAACGGGTTCAATGCCAATCTTATCCAACAACTTCATGATATTAGCCGATTGCAGGATAACCCCGATTGAACCGGTTAAGGAGCCTTCCCGCACAAAAATATGCCGGCTGCCCAACGCCGCCATATAAGCCGCAGACGTGCCCATATTGCCAATAACGGCAACCACGGGTTTTATCGCTGAAACAGACCGCAACCCTTCATACAGGTTTTCGCCACCAACGAAGGTGCCGCCGGGGCTGTTGATCCGCACAATCAGAGCGCGGGCATCATCATCGTCCAGAATATCACGCAAAAGATCATTGCGATCAGGGTCATCCAGAATGACATCTGTAATATCAAGAACAGCAATATGGGGTTTTTCAGGCACCAGGTCAGGTGCAATTCCGCTGCCTTTGACGATCAAGGCGATGCTGGCAGCCGCGGCAAAAATACCGATAACCCGCCACACATTCAGGCTACGCTTCAGCCTGCGACGATCAATAATGCGGTCAATATCAGCTGCCATGGTCAAAAATCACTTTTTATCAGGGCCTTATGCTGGAAATAATAATGCGGTGCGCCGACATTTCAGCGCACCGCATCATCAATAGGCTCAGGACTCTTTGGACTCTTCGTCCGCAGAGGCTTCTTCTTCAGCGACCACTTCTTCAGCAGCTTCTTCAACTACTTCTTCGGCAGGCGCTTCTTCAGCTTCTTCTACATCATCGCCAACAGCATCCTGTTTCTGCTTCAAGGCAGCACCCAGAATGTCGCCCAGGCTTGCGCCTGAATCGGACGAGCCGTATTCGGCCATTGCTTTCTTCTCATCTTCAACCTCAAGGGCCTTGATAGAAAGTGTCAGCTTACGGGTCTTTGCATCGACCTGCGTTACCTTGGCATCGACTTTTTCGCCAGCGGCAAAACGATCAGGACGTTGTTCTGAACGTTCACGTGACAGATCGCCTTTGCGGATAAAGCCGATAAGATCGCCATTGACCTTAACTTCGATACCGCCCGTGGTGATCTGGGTGATTTCACAGGTAACAACTTCGCCCTTCTTAACACCGGACAATGCGGCACCGACAGTATCTTCGCCGAGCTGCTTGATGCCGAGGCTAATGCGTTCTTTTTCAACATCAACGTCGAGGACTTTGGCTTTAACCATGTCACCTTTGGTGAAGTCATTGATGGCTTCTTCGCCCGTGGCCGACCATGACAGGTCAGACAGGTGAACCATGCCGTCGATATCGCCGCTCAAACCAATGAACAGACCAAACTCGGTGATGTTCTTGATTTCGCCTTCAACTTCGGTGCCGGTTGGGTGCGTAGCAAGGAAGCTATCCCAAGGATTGTCAGAGCACTGTTTCAGACCAAGGCTGATACGACGTTTTTCCGGATCAACATCCAGAACCATAACTTCGATTTCCTGGCTGGTAGAAACGATTTTGCCAGGGTGCACGTTTTTCTTGGTCCAGCTCATTTCTGAAACGTGGACAAGACCTTCAACACCGGGCTCCAGCTCAACAAACGCACCGTAATCGGTGATGTTGGTAACGCGGCCTTCGAACTTGGCACCCACAGGGTATTTGGCACCAACGCCATCCCATGGGTCAGCTTCCAGCTGTTTCATACCAAGCGAAATACGCTGGGTCTCAGCATTGAAGCGGATAACCTGAACTTTGATGGTTTCACCAATTTGCAGGGCTTCAGACGGGTGGTTGATACGACGCCATGCAATATCGGTAACATGCAGCAGGCCATCAACACCGCCCAGATCAACAAACGCACCGTAATCGGTGATGTTCTTGACCATGCCTTCCAGAACCTGACCTTCGGTCAGGTTGGAGATCAGTTCGGAACGGGCTTCTGAACGGGTTTCTTCCAGAACCGCACGACGCGATACAACGATGTTGTTGCGCTGTGCATCCATTTTCAGGATCTGGAATGGCTGAGGATTGCCCATCAATGGGGTAACGTCACGAACCGGGCGGATATCAACCTGTGATCCAGGCAGGAATGCAACCGCACCAGCCAGATCAACAATGAAGCCGCCTTTGACACGCCCAAAGATCGTACCAGTAACGCGTTCGCCATCGTTGTAGGATTTTTCCAACTCGAACCATGCTTCTTCGCGGCGGGCGCGTTCACGGCTCAGCTTGATCAGACCTTCCCGGTCTTCGTAGCGTTCGATGTAAATGTCGACGCTGTCGCCCACATTCAATTCAACATCAACGCCGAATTCTTTGAGGGGTACGCGGCCTTCAGATTTCATGCCCACGTCGACGGTGGCAGCATCGCTATCAAGCGCAATAACTGTACCGGTGACAACGCGGCCTTCGAGGCCATCGCCGAAGGATTCGTCGAGAAGATCAGCAAAATTTTCGGTAATTACGGGTTCCGCATCTTGAATTGCGGACTGTTTGGCAGCAGCCATAGTGGTAGTCCTTTTCTATTATCATTTCTGGCCGACCGGTTGGTTCCGGCGGTCTTAGGTTAAAATATAGGTGTCTCGGTATTTTCCGAGTTACCCGGTTTATGTTTTAGAGTCTATGTATTCCAAGACTTTAGCGAACACTTCACCTGCATCCAGATTACCGGTATCCAATACATAAGCATCAGATGCTGCAGCTGTGGGTGAGGCCTCTCGACCTTCGTCCCGTTCATCCCGAGCCTTCATATCCTCGAAAACGCGGGCATATATAGCTTCAAGCCCCCGATTCTGCAACTCATTTAAACGTCTTTCGGCGCGAACCTCTGTCGAGGCCGTGATGAATAATTTCACCGCCGCATCCGGGCACACCACCGTACCGATGTCCCGGCCGTCCAAGACTGCCCCTTTGGCACCGTCCGGCGGTGCATTGGCGAAGTCGCGCTGGAATGCCAGCAACTGCGCCCGAACGCCTGGAAAAGCCGATACACAGGATGCCGCATTCCCGGTTTCATCGCGGCGTAACATGGCGATGTCGGTCATATCGCTGGCTTGCAATCCGGCGGCAATCTCTGTTGCCGCGTGTTCATCATCCAGGCTGATCCCGGCCTGGATGACTTTCAAGCCAACAGCGCGGTACAGTAACCCTGTATCCAGCTTGGCGAAGCCAAAGTGGTCGGCCAGTCGCGCAGCCAACGTTCCCTTACCGGCACCAGCCGGGCCATCAATAGCGATAATCATTTGATCTCTGCTCCAAGGTCGTTCATCAGATCGGCAAAGCCGGGAAAGCTGGTATCCATGGGACTGGCGTCATCAACTGTGATCGGTTGGTCGCTGGCCATACCCAGAATCAGAAACGACATGGCAATGCGGTGATCCAGTTCTGCCGCTACCATATTGCCACCTTTCGGCGGACTCCCCGTTCCGTGCACCGTCATCCAGTCTTCACCTTCTTCCAACTGGACGCCTGCGGCGATGAGGCCGCGCGCCACAACGCCCAGGCGGTCGCTTTCCTTGACCCGCAGCTCGCCAATGCCGTCCATACGGGTGCTGCCGGATGCACACGCCGCCGCCATGGCCAGGACCGGGTATTCATCAATCATGGATGGTGCCCGTTCCGGCGGCACCACAACGCCCGTTAGATTAGACGATTTTACCACGATGTCGGCGACGGGCTCGCCCGCTTCTTCACATTCATTGACGAATTGGATATCGCCACCCATCTCAATCAGCGTGTCCAAAATACCGGTGCGCAGCGGGTTCATGCCCACACCGCTGATCGTGATATGGGAGCCGGGGGTGATGAGCGCCGCTACAACCGGGAAGGCCGCGGAAGAAATGTCGCTGGGCACAATGACCGCTTGCCCGGTGAGTTCGGGATACCCAGTCACCGATATGCGGCGGCCGCCATCATTCATGACCTCAGTTTCCACGGTAGCGCCGAAATGCTGCAACATGCGTTCCGAATGATCCCTCGTGGCGTGCGATTCAATGACGGTGGTAATGCCGGCTGTGTTCAAGCCGGCAAACAGAACGGCAGACTTCACTTGGGCTGACGCTACCGGCAATGTGTATTCAATAGGCATAAGCTGATCGCTACCCTTAACCGTCATGGGCATGCGTCCGCCGTCCTCGGTAACAAAGGACGCGCCCATTTGTTCAAGCGGTACCGTCACGCGGGCCATGGGGCGGCTATTCAACGAGGCATCACCACTGAATTTTGTCGAGAATGGATGCGCTGCCATTAAGCCGGTCATCAAGCGCGCCGCGGTACCGGAATTTCCCATATCCAGCGTTTCAGTTGGCTCAGACAGGCCACCGACCCCACGACCATACACCCGCCAGACCCCGCCTGATTCAGATGGGCGTTCAATCTGTGCCCCCATTTGTTCCATGGCGGCAGCGGTACACAGCACATCTTCGCCTTCAAGAAGGCCGTGAATGGTTGTCTCGCCAACCGCGATCCCGCCCAACATGAGGGCACGATGAGAAATGGACTTGTCGCCAGGGACGACAATTCGCCCTTTCAGATTTTTGCACTTGTGTGACGCGATGGCAGACACTGTTTTAAATCCTGTAAAATTTAAATCTTGGCAAATATAAAACTTGGCAAAAATTCATCTAAACGCATGGCTTAATACAACAAAGCCATCGGTGTTGGTAGCACTCTATATGGCATTCCAGCCTGAAACTACGCGAACCTGATACAATTAATTGCATCAAAAAATATATTAAGTTTTGACAGGTATCGTTGAAATAGCTATTGGCAACGGCTCTTACCATGTGTATGACACACGGCATCAAATTTTTTAACCCTCGGAGTATCATCAATTGGCAAAACCTGAGTGGGGTACCAAGCGTTTGTGTCCAAGTTGCGGCATCCGCTTTTACGACATGAAAAACAATCCGATTAATTGTCCCGGTTGCGAGGAACTCGTGCCGATAGAAACAGTCGTTCGCTCGCGCCGTTCTGCACCAGCAGCAAAACCCGCAGCAAAACCTGCCCCTGTTGTAGCCGAAGAGAAGACAGAAACGGACGCTGAGGACGACGTAATCGCTATTGTTGACGTCGCCGTGGACGCCGATGTAGACGAGGACAACGATGACGATGAAAGCCTGATTGAGGATACATCTGATCTGGCGGAAAACGAAGAAGTGTCCGAAATTGCCGAGCACATGGAAACAGACGTGACCGTTGAGTCCTGACCCGCCTGCAATACAGATAATACCGATTATACGAGGCGTTTTCGCTTGCTAACATTGAGATACGTCTCGTATCTTCCCGCCGTAACCGCGCAACAGCCCAGTCCCATACTGGCTCGCGCGATGCAGGTAACATAGTAAATTCCGAGCAAATGGAATCATTTGCGACGACGAATTTGCGGTAAAGAAATAAGGGGCCGTAGCTCAGTTGGGAGAGCGCTTGAATGGCATTCAAGAGGTCAGGGGTTCGATTCCCCTCGGCTCCACCATTATTAATGTCTAATGCTCTGATATTTAAAGCATTATTAAAACAGAACATCTACAAGGGTACACTTCAGGGTACACCTTGAGGCGAGTATAGAACCGCTACGGATGAGGGCTTTCCAAACTCATAGACACGTCCCCAACACACTCCTGCGGTCTTCTAAGAGCGAACTAAATGAAAGAGAGGAACCGGGGGCAAAGGCAGAAACAATGTGGGGCAATTGTTGCTCTGGAGTTGTTGTTGGTTTTGATCACCACTTCCAACCGGCTAAGCTTTCCAACCTTCTTTGCCGGTCTACGGTCATCACATCCTTAGTGGTTCTTTGGTTTTGGATCCATGTGCCAAGTTTGAAACCATCTGATGTGACAAAGAGGTTTGGCACTAATGCGTCGCCATTGTCACTAATATATTGTTTTAAGTGACCAAAACCTTCATCCCACCAACCATCAACGGTATTCCATACCCAACCTTTAAGCGCATTGAGAC
>Ga0233427_10001328_pt1 | contig 27184 bp, 26 predicted proteins | sample SI_118_April2016_5_FD_179885 | JGI IMG/M metagenome (GOLD analysis project Ga0233427, IMG submission 179885) | Seawater microbial communities from Saanich Inlet, British Columbia, Canada - SI_118_April2016_100_MG | ecosystem: Environmental > Aquatic > Marine > Inlet | place: Canada: British...
CGGCCAACGCTGGTGCAACCACTCCGACGGTAAGGACAGCGACCAGAAAGACGACACGCGAACTATTTAATTTCATTCCTTATTTCTAGCTGCTACGCGTCCGGATTTCTAGCTGCTACGCGTCCGTCTTATATTGTGTGGCGATAGATCAACGGCGAGCGTCCAATCACTCTCGATAGCCGCACCGGCTCGCGTGATTCGGTGAGAGTTGATTCTTGACTCACAGAACTCGCCGTCTACGGCTGTCTTGGAATAGCAGTACGCGGGTTCAACCCCTGTCTCAGGCTCTCAGAGGCAGAAGCCAAACAGCACCTGGCCGCCGCCTCACGACTTATTGTCCACCACATCGACGCGACGAACATGGCGCCTCGACGTGCTCCGTCACATCAGCCGAACGTGTTGGGATCGATCCCGCAATCATCGAATATTTCGAACATTGCCATCATCTGCTCCATTTCCATATCCTCACCCACATCCCCCTCCAATGCTTCCAGCACGCCGGACTCGATCAGGCCGTCGAGGTAGCAGTTCGCTTGATCCTCGGTCAGCCCAGAATCTGACACCATCTCTTCAACCATCAGATCACGCATGGCCGGGTTGTTGAGCATCATCGCCAGCATGTCAGGGTCGCTTCCGAAGTCTTCATCGCCAGCAGCGTCGTCGTCATCGTCGTCGTCGTCGGGGCTGATACCGCACTCAGTCGCTCCATACATGTCGAGCCGGTCGGACGCAGCGTTCATTACGGGTTCGTCATTGAGTTCTTCCACCGCAGCGAAGTCAAGAGCGAAGACGTCCCAATCGACCGCTCTCAGCATGGACGCTATCTCGATCTGCCCAACCTGGATCACCTCGAGGTCTGCCTTGATCTCAGCGGTGGGCGCGGCCGCGATCCCCTCCGTGAGCAAGGCTAGCTGATTGTCGAAGAACGCTTCTGCCCCTTCTGGGTCAACACTAAAGGGATCGAACGAGTCGAGACGAGCATCTTGTTCGCGGAAAATGTCGCAGAACGCTCGCCCAATCCCAGCCATCTCGACATCACCATCACCATCACCATCACCATCATCAGTTACCGCCACCGCAGCATCACCATCAGTCGCAACTTCGTCAGCACCACCATCAGTCGCAACTTCGTCAGCACCACACGCAGAGGCAAGGACGGCCAACACAAGAGCGGCGGCTGCGAGGCGAAAAAATGAAATCAAGATGCGTGGAATCTTTCTCATGTCGACAACAATAGCGTCACCCAGCTACTCCAAAGCGGAACACGCCATTTCAGCAAAGCCCATCTGAGCGCGTGCCAGTGGGCTCTGACTCTCTTCGTCACTTACTGTCCGCGGCGACGGGCGACTTCGTAACAACCCACTGCGGCGGCGTTGCTGACGTTGAGCGAACCGAGGACGCCGAGCATCGGGATCGATGCCACGGTGTCACAGCGCTCGCGAACGAGGCGCGACAGGCCTGGGCCCTCCGCCCCAAGCACAAGGGCCACGGGCTCGTCAGCCATCGGAAGATCGAAGATCGATCGATCTCCACCAGCATCAAGACCAACAGTCCAGATGCCGCGACCACTGAGGGTTTTCATCGCCGATGGCAGGCCGCCCACAACAGCCATGCGGAGGTGCTCCACGGCACCCGCGGCCGCCTTCGCGACGGTGGGGGTGACATGGGCGGCACGATGTCGAGGCAGAATGATGCCAGTGACCCCGCAGCATTCGGCGGTGCGGAGAATGGCGCCAAGGTTGCCCGGGTCGGTGATTCCATCGAGCATCAGCAAGAACGGTTTGGTTCCATCGATTTCTGGCTCCATCAGCTCTTCGAGTTCAATGGCCCGAAGTGGTGCCGCCATGGCAAGAACACCCTGGGAACCGTCGGTGCGCGTCATGGACTCGAACTTGCTGCGCGCAATTTCGCGCAAGGTCACCTTCTGCTCGTCGGCGAGATCGATAATGTCGTCGAGAATCGGCGCAGAGTCGAGATCACTGGCGAATATCACCTCGCGCGTTCGACGAGTACCGGCCATCAACAACTCACGAACGGCGTGACGGCCTTCAACCTGGTCTCCGCCCAACGAGCTGCGGCGGTCTTCATCAGTCTGACGAAGCGGCGTGGTGCCGCGTTGGCCCTCGCGACCGCGACCTTTCTGTTTGGGTTGCCCCTTGCCCCGGCTGTTCGGCTTGCCTCCGCCGCGGGCGTCCTTGTTCGCGCTACGAGGTCCCTTGGAACCCCCACCCTTTGGTCGACCGCCGCCTTTGCCTCTACGTTCGTTTCTCATCGCAGCACCAGGGCTACGGCCCACGCGGCGATTCCCTCGCCGCGGCCAAGGGCCCCGACTCCTTCGGTACGACGACCGGTAATGGTCACTGGTGCGCCAACAGCGTCACTCAAGGTGTGTTGCATTTCATCCTTCTTGGGGGCGAGCCTGGGCCGGTCGAGGACGACCGAGCAATCGATATTGCCGACACGCCATCCTTCGGCGTGCACGGCGGCGGCAGCCTGACGGAGCAACTCAATGCTGTTGGCGCCAGCGAGTCCAGGATCAGTATCGGGGAACATTTGGCCGATATCGCCGAGGCCGCAGGCACCGAGAATGGCGTCGGCACAGACATGGGCGACGACATCGGCGTCGCTGTGGCCCACCAGCCCTTTCACATCGGCGAACGTGACGCCTCCGAGAACAAGTCGACGATCAGGGTCATCGGAGCTGGCGTGAACATCGAAGGCCTGCCCGACGCGGAACGGAACCGGATCGTCGCTCACGAGTCATTCTCCGCAGGCCGTGTTTCCGCAAGCCGTGTTTCCGTAAGCAAGGCCCGGGCCACGAGCAAGTCGGCCGGCGTGGTCAGTTTGAGATTGCGAGGATCGCCAGGCACGAGCACCACTGTGCCACCCGCAGCCTCGACGAGCGTGGCGTCATCGGTGGCATCGTGGCCCGAGGCGTGAGCGGCTCGTAGGGCAGACGCTGCAAAACCCTGCGGGGTCTGCACCGCAACGAGCGTGGATCGATCGATGACACCGCCGCCATGTCGGCGAATTGTGTCGGTAACCGGCACCGACGGCACCGCGGCCACCGCTCCTGCGCGGACTGCAGCCACCACCGATGCATAGACGGCATCATCGGCCAGAGGACGAGCGCCATCGTGGACGACAATCACTTCGGCGTCTGCGGGAACAACTGCAAGACCAGCCCGAGTTGACCCAGCGCGCGAATCCGCGCCGGCGACCACGGCGACCAGACTTCCAGCGCACTCCGCAGCGAGAGCCGAGTCGGCCACACGTTCAGCCGGAAGGACCACGACCACTCCTTCAGCGTGGCGCGCAGCCACGATCACGGAATGGTCGACTACACGCCTTCCGGCGAGGTCGAGAAACTGCTTCGGTGCACCGAACCGAGTACCCGATCCAGCGGCAACAACAACGACCCATACCCCGCGCCGCGGGTCACTGTCACCCAGCATGGGGCACCGAATCGACATCAGGTGGGGTCATCTCACTAGTGTGGGCTGAAATCATGACTGACTCCACCCTCCTCCGTTCGACTTTGCTCTTTGGCGATCTCGATGAAGACAGCCTGCAGGAAATCGTCGTCGCCTCCGAAGAACGTTCTTTGCGTCGTGGCGACGTGCTTTTCAGCGAACACGACGAGCCTGATGCTCTCTACGTCATAGTTTCAGGACGAGTTGCCATCGCCAACAAATCGGTTGATGGCCGCGAGTCGATGGTGGCCCTCATGGAGCCCGGCGATCTCTTCGGCGAGATGGGGCTCTTCGATCGTGTCGGCCGCTCCGCGCAAGCGCGGGCACTGGAGCCGTCGGCCGTCATCAGGGTTCCCTACGGGCCGCTCGGCGACATCTACGGACGTCGCCCTCAGGAGATGTGGAACGTGGTGAAGCTATTGGCCCGCCGCCTTCGTTCGATGGACCAGGCCCTCGCTGATTCGGTCTTCCTTGATGTGACCGGCCGCACAGCCAAGCGCCTCCTTGAGCTTGCTGGCGACGGCGACGAGTTCGTCCTGCCCATGACGCAGGAAGAATTGGCCGGCATGGTTGGCGCGAGCCGCGAACGGGTCAACAAAGCCATCGCCTCGTTCGTGAAGCTCGGATGGATAGATCAAAACGACCGTCGCTACATGATCACCAATCGCGAGCAGCTATCGATCCGTTCTCGCTGATCAACCCGCTGGTTCAGTCGACGAAACCGGCCAGCGCCATTGCGGCCGCCAGCGTCGGCGCTCGCAAGATCTCAAGCTCCGGGACGTCGACGGTTGCCGCCTTCGGCACGATTGCCCGCCTGAACCCCATGCGGGCTGACTCGGTGAGCCGCCGTTCGAGATGACCAACATGGCGCAGTTCGCCACCGAGTCCAACTTCTCCGATCGCGACAAGGTCATCGGGAAGAGGCTGGCCCGTGAGCGATGAAACGATCGCTAGCGCGAGCGCAGCGTCGGCTCCAGGATCTGTGACTCTCACGCCACCGACCGCGAGCGCATAGACATCATTGGCCATAACCGGGATACCGCATCGTCGTTCAATTACAGCCAAAAGCATCGCCAGTCGGCCTTGGTCGATCCCCTGAGCGCTTCGGCGTGGGTTCGTGAGTTGGCTCTGCGCCACGAGTGCCTGCACCTCGATGAGTAGCGGCCGGTTTCCGTCAACGGTCGGCACAATCCCCGAACCAGAAACGCCGGTGACACGATCAGAGAGAAACAAGCCGCTGGGGTCGTCGACAGGTGTAAGCCCGGACCCATCCATCTGCAAGAGACCGACCTCGGTGGTTGGACCGAAGCGATGTTTGCTCGCCCGTAGCAGCCGAAGGCCATGATGACGATCGCCCTCAAACTCGAGCACCGTGTCGACCACATGCTCGAGCACCCGTGGCCCGGCGAGTGTGCCTTCCTTGGTGACGTGGCCGACGAGCAGGACGCCCGTACCCGCCCGCTTGGCGTGCTGCACGAGCGTGTGGGCACACTCACGCACCTGCGCTACCGAACCCGGCGCAGAGGCGAGGACGGGATCGTGGAGCGTCTGCACGGAGTCGATAACGACGAGGTCTGGCTTGATTTCCTCGAGATGGCCGACGATGTGAGGCAGGACAGTCTCGGCAACGAGCCACACGTCCGGGTGAACTGCCGAGAGCCGATCAGCGCGGCCGCGAACCTGCGCCGCTGACTCCTCCCCCGACACATAAAGCCCCCGCAGCCCGGTCTTGGCCGCAGCCCCGAGAAGTTGGAGCACAAGGGTGGACTTGCCGATGCCTGGTTCGCCACCAACGAGCGTGACAGAGCCTGGCACGAGTCCGCCGCCAAGCACCCGGTCAACCTCGCTCAGCCCTGTCGACCGAGCGGCAGCATCGTCATGAGTGACCTCGTTCATCGGCTGGGGAGTGGAGGGCGGCGACAGGGGCGAAGAGATTGCCTCGCGAACATCGAGTTCCTCGACCATTGTGTTCCACTCGCCGCATCCAGCGCAGCGGCCGGCCCATTTCGGTGCCGCCGACCCACATTCGGTGCAGCGATACAGTGTTCTCGTCTTCGCCATCGCCGCACCCTACGCGACCCGTATGACAGCAGAGATGCAGCAGTGCGCTGAGTGCGTGTTGGGAACTAGGTGGAGCGGCGGGCTCGCAGGAGGTCCTCAAAGCCTCGAACGATGGTGTGCTCAGTTTCTGGCGCTTCCTCGGCACCAGTGACGAAGAAGCCAGTCGCCACGCCCAACTCTTTCGCCGCTTCGAGATGCTCAGGCTTGTTGGAGAGGTAGAAGCAGTCGTAGAGATCGACCGACATCGTGCGCCGGGTGGCTTCAAAGAGCGCTGGCTCCGGCAGTGCCGAACCAACGTCACCGCTAACCATCCACGACGACACAACACCTTCAAGCGACGCCATGCGGCGTAGTCGGTCACCCCAAAGGCGTGGCTGATTGCCGACCGCAGCGACTGGCAAACGGCTGCTGGCCATGCGATCAAGGAACGGATGCAGACCAGGAACGAGCCGGAACGACGAGAGGTAGCGCGTCTCGATTTCATCAGCCATCGGACCGAGCCCGACGTTGCTCCAGAATTCTTCGGGCGAGATCCGGCCGAGAATGAGTTGTCGATGATCACTGCGGATGACTTCTGGATCGATCTCAGGACGCTCAGCGGTGATCAGCGGGACCAACAGCCCTTCGAGCGGATCAGTCGGGCGAACGATCACGCCATGCACGTCGACAATCAGCATCCGCAGTAGGCGACGACGAGGACGGTTGGCCTCAGCCTCGCGGGTAGCAGCGCGCTTTTGACGTTGTCGGGCGTCGCGTCGACGTCGGCCCTTTGGCACCCTCCACGTCGCCAGCAAAAAGCTGCCGAGACGAGAGAGAAGCACCAATACGAGGAGGATGCCGGCGATGATCGCGACCAGGGCCCAAACGCGCGGAAGAATGTCATACGCCGATGAGCGAGCATCGATATCGGTGCTGGCATCGCCAAAGGCAAAGGTCCAGGTAACCGTCTCATCAGTTACGTCACCAGATTCAGATGAGGCTCCGCTCGGCATGGTCACGTTGACCGTGAGGCCGAGCGACTCTTCGAACGACGTGCCGGCCGCCGTCTCGATACTCAGCAGGGAGCGACCGAGCGGCGTGCCGGCGAGTTCGCCAGCGAGCAGTTCGTCGCCAAGAACCTCCAACGACGGACTCGGGTCGACCGTGGCGCTAAAGGTGTAGTCGGTAGATGCTGGTCGCAGGCCGATCTTCGAAAACTCGTGGACCTCGGTGATCTCCACATCAGAGAAGATGACCTCGGGACCAAGTAACTCAGCCAGCACGCTCTCGAGTTCGGGCGCCGAGAGGAAGGGTTTCGATGCATGAAGCGTGATGCCGCCGTCTTCCACCGTGGGGCCAACGAGATCCCATCCAGCCGCAGCTAGGTCATCGAACCGGAGCTCGGTTGGATCACTGGTGACCAATGAGACTGCAGCGGCATCAGCCACCATCGTGAGCGACACGGTACCGGAGCCATCGTCGTCGATGAAGACATCAACGGTCGAGTCAACGCGACACGCGCAGAGCAGGACGACGAGAATCGTCCCCAAGACCAGCGCGCGCACCCGAAGCATCCAAGGAACGCTAGACTGAATTTTGCTTTCTGCGGGTCCATGGACGAGAAACGCGAACCGACCGAACCCACTACGCTCACGGCGACAAGGGTCCCGATGCCATCGGACGCTCGCTGGTTGTCGTGTCATGAGCGGTTCTTCGATGGTCGGGACATGGTCCTACCCGGTCGTGGGACTTCAGTTCTAGCCCCCACTGCACTTCGCAGTATCGCCAAGCGTGGTGAGAAGGGCCCGCAGGCCGCCTCTCACCGACTCAGCACACCGACTGGCGTGCACCCGTCACGGCATAGGGGACGACATTGCCCGAGTTCGCTGACTAGAAGGTGCTCTCGACGGCGTCTTCGAGCACAGGCTCTGGCTCGAAACCTTCGATAGAACTGAACACAACCTGAAGCTCGCCTTCTTCTTCAGGATTCGGCTCGACGTCGACGATGATGATCTCACCGGCACGAAACTCTTTGTATAGGAGCTTCTCCGACAATGGATCTTCAACAAGGCGCTGGATCGCACGCCGCAACGGGCGAGCGCCAAGCGTGGGGTCGTATCCCTTGTCGGCAAGGTGGTCCTTGGCAGCATCGCTGATGTCAAGGCCCATGCCTTGGCCAGCAACCTGGACCGCAGTGCGAGCGATCATGAGATCGACAATCTGGCGGACCTCGGGCTGCGAGAGCTCGTGGAACACGATCACGTCGTCAATGCGGTTCAGGAACTCAGGACGGAAGTGCGCCTTCAGCGCCTCGTTGACCTTTTCCTTCATCCGCTCGTAGTTGACCGCTTCGTCAGATTTGGTGAAGCCGAGGTTGGCCTTGCGAAGATCCGCGGTGCCCAGGTTGGAGGTCATGATCAACACGGTGTTGCGGAAGTCGACCGACCGGCCCTGCGAGTCAGTGAGGCGACCCTCTTCGAGAATCTGCAGCAGCGTATTGAAGACGTCGGGGTGAGCCTTCTCGACCTCGTCGAACAGGACGACAGAAAACGGCTTGCGGCGCACTTTCTCGGTGAGTTGGCCGCCCTCTTCATAGCCGACGTACCCGGGAGGTGAGCCGACGAGGCGGCTGACCGTGTGCTTTTCCTGGTACTCCGACATGTCGAGACTGATCAGCGCCGATTCGTCGCCGAACAAAAACTCCGCCAGCGTCTTGGCAAGCTCGGTCTTCCCAACCCCAGACGGGCCAAGGAAGATGAACGAGCCGCTCGGGCGCTTCGGATCCTTGAGGCCGGCACGGGTACGACGGATCGCTTGGGAGACGGCTTTGATGGAGTCTTGCTGACCGATGACTCGCTTGTGCAGTTCGTCTTCCATACGGAGGAGCTTCTGGGTCTCTTCTTCGGTGAGTTTGTAGACGGGAATGCCGGTCCACAGCGAGAGAACTTCGGCGATTGCTTCCTCGTCGACCTCGTCAAAGAGATCAACGCCAGATGCCTTGGCATCACCTTCCATTGCTTCGCGACGAGCGAGAAGTTCCTTCTCGCGGTCACGTAGCAGACCGGCCTCTTCGAACTGCTGGCCTTCGACTGCATCCTTCTTCTGGCGGACGACGTCGGAGATCTCAGTCTCGAGTTCCTTGTGTTCTGGTGGGGTTGCCATGCGCTTGATGCGAAGACGCGAGCCAGCCTCATCGATGAGGTCGATGGCCTTGTCGGGGAGGTGACGATCCGCAATGTAACGGCCGGCCAGATTGGCCGCGGCAATAAGCGCCTGATCGGTGATGGTGACCCGATGATGGGTCTCGTAGCGATCGCGCAGCCCCTTGAGAATCTCGATCGTGTGCGGAACCGAGGGCTCCTCAACAACAATCTTCTGGAAACGGCGCTCGAGAGCTGCATCCTTTTCGAGATGCTTGCGATACTCGTCAAGCGTGGTGGCGCCGATGGTCTGGAGCTCACCACGAGCAAGCATCGGCTTCAAAATCGAAGCTGCGTCAATGGCACCTTCGGCCGCGCCGGCACCGACAAGCGTGTGGATCTCGTCGATAAAAAGGATGATGTCACCGCGGGTCTTGATCTCCTTGAGCACTTTTTTGAGGCGCTCCTCGAAGTCGCCCCGGTAGCGCGACCCGGCGACAAGGGCACCGAGATCAAGCGTGTAGAGCTGCTTGCCCTCAAGGGTCTCAGGCACCACATCGTTCGCGATCGCCTGAGCGAGGCCCTCGACGATGGCGGTCTTACCGACGCCAGGCTCACCGACCAGCACCGGATTGTTCTTGGTTCGACGGCTGAGAATCTGCATGACCCTCTCGGTCTCGCGAGATCTACCGATCACCGGGTCGAGCGCCTTCTCGCGAGCGAGTTGGGTGAGGTTGCGACCGAACTGGTCGAGCACCAGCGAACCAGAACCGGAATCTCCACCGGAGCCACCGGCGATGGCCCCGGCCTTGTCGCCCGAACCACCAGCGCCACTGCTGCCTTCACCGCCCGCTGCGCCACCGGAATATCCAGAAAGAAGCTGGATGACCTGCTGACGCACACGACTCAGATCGGCACCGAGCTTGACCAGGACCTGCGCAGCCACGCCCTCGCCCTCACGGATGAGGCCGAGCAGAATGTGCTCTGTTCCGATGTAGTTATGGCCGAGCTGCAACGCCTCGCGGAGGCTGAGCTCAAGGACTTTCTTGGCACGGGGGGTGAAGGGGATATGGCCGCTAGGGGACGAACCGCCTTGACCAATGATCTCCTCAACCTGGGCGCGCACCGCCTCGAGGCTGATGCCAAGTGACTCCAGAGCTTTGGCGGCGACGCCCTCGCCCTCATGGATGAGGCCGAGCAGAATGTGCTCCGTGCCGATGTAGTTGTGGTTGAGTAGGCGCGCTTCTTCCTGCGCAAGCACCACCACTCGTCGAGCCCTATCGGTAAATCGCTCGAACATCGGTTTCCTCCCAAGTCGGGGACTGTCTAACGAAGTGTATCGGCACCCTCAGCCCTACGATCGTCGTAACCCATGGTGTTCATCATCTGTTCCAATGACCAGGGTTCTAGTCGGCAGGGATAGCCGTCTGGTAAAGGAACCACGTAACGTGGAGATGTGGCCGTCCACCCGCTTTCGATCCTTCCTTCGATGGAAGCCGACCTTGCCCGCACTGAGAGCGAACTTTTGCATGTTGTGGCAGCCGACGGCGACTTTCTCACCGAAGTCGCCAGCCATCTGATCAAGGCTGGCGGAAAGCGGGTTCGACCTGGCTTTGCGATGGCTTCCGCAGCGGTCCTCGATTCGTCTGAGGCTGCAGCATCGATCAATGTGATCCGCGGTGGATGCGCCGTAGAACTAGTCCACATCGGTTCGCTCTACCACGACGACGTGATGGACGACGCCACAACTCGGCGCTCGGTAATTTCGGTAAACGCTCGGTGGGGCAACCAACGGGCAATCCTCGCCGGCGATTATCTCCTCGGCCGCGCCTCGGAACTTGCAGCCGGACTCGGCACTGAAGTCGCAGGCCTGCTCGCCACGACCATCACCCAGTTGTGCGATGGCCAGATCCAGGAATTGCAGTCGCAGTTCGACCCCGACCGCTCAGTCGACGCCTATGAGCGCTCGATTTTAGGGAAGACCGCCTCACTGCTCGGAACCGCGTGCCGAATTGGTGCGCTGGTCAACGACCTCCCTCGCCCTGTAGTCGAATCGCTCACCGAGTTTGGCCTCGCCTACGGCATGGCGTTCCAGATCGTCGACGACATCCTCGATCTCATCGCCACCGACGAGCAGGCCGGAAAGCCCACCGGCAACGACCTGCTCGAAGGGATCTATACCCTTCCGGTAATTCATGCGCTCAGTGATCCCGACGTGGGCGACGAGCTTCGCAGCCTCTTGACGCCAGAGATCACCGATATCCAACGAGATCGTTCCCAGGCACTGGTACGGCAAACGACTGGGGTCCAGGTTGCACTCGACGTCGCCCAGAACTTCGCCAACAAAGCTGCCATCACGCTGACGGACCTCCCGGACAGTCCAGGAGCGAAGGCGCTTCGGGCTGCTAGCGATGACCTCATCGCCCGCGCCCATGCCCCGCTCTAAGTTTGGCGATCCAACCAGTCATCGATGAGTTGGCGCGCGATCGACATCGGCGGCGGGATCATCGGTAAGTCGTCGGGCCGGAACCACTGAGCATCGATCACTTCGTCGCCATCGACTGTGATCTCACCCTCGACCCATTCGGCGACGAACCCCAGCATCAGCGAGTTGGGGAAGGGCCACGGTTGACTGCCGAAGTAGCGAATGTTGTCGACCCTCACCCCGACCTCCTCAAACACCTCACGGCGCACCGTGTCCTCGAGCGTTTCGCCCGGTTCAACGAACCCGGCGAGGGTGCTGTACATCGGGATGTCCCACCCGCGATTGCGCCCGAGAAGACAACATCCGTCAGAACGTTCAATCAAAACAATCACCGCGGGCGACAATCGCGGGAAGGCCATGGTGCCGTCCGCCGAACAGCGCATCGCGCGGGTATTGCGAACAGCCTCATTCGCTCTTCCACAGCGTCCACAAAACTGATGATCGCGCTGCCACTCGAGCATTTGTGTGGCGCGCCCGGCGATGTTCCATTCGTCATCGGAGAGCACGCCGTGCAATGACCGAAGGTCACCGAGGCGGTGATCGTCGAGAGAACTCGACTCCATTTGGCCTTCAGCGAGCCGGGACGCCCAATAGTAAACGCTCCCGAGCCTGCCAAGAATGAGATCGCCCGGCTCGCGCCCCAGAATTGACTCTGCTTCGACATCGCCGAGTGTGCGGGCCGAGCCAGCCACCTCGACACGAACAATCACCCTCGACCCCGTCACCAGAATATGGCGATGCTCGCCGACGGTCCGATCGGGGTTGGCATGCAGTGGCTCGAACATCGACGCCAGCATTCCAGATGCTGAGCGACCAAACCCGTCACTCTTGCAGGAACCGACCAGGTAACGAAGCAGCACGTCTCTGAACTCGTGCACGGTCAAGGAAGTCCAGGACTGCGCGGTTGAAGTGGCGGGCGCCCTCAACCATGAAGCCGTGGGCTTGGCCGTGGATGACCACAAGCTCGCTACGCGGAATCCGAGCGGCTATCTCCTCGGCATCGGCAACGGGGGTGAGGATGTCCTGGCTGCCGGTGATCACCAGCGTTGGCGCGGTGACTTGGGCAAGCTCCTCTGTGGTCCCGGCATCGAAGGCCCTGGTGCCATCGAAGTTTCTGATGGCATCGAGCTGAGCGATAAAAGCATCGGCCGGGGCCCGAACCAAGAATGGCCCGACTAAGGCGGCAATGGGATAGAGGCGCCGCACCGAGCGCTGACCAAAGAGCCATTCGAAGTTCTTGATGGCAAACGCTCGCATCCCCTGCGTGCGGATGAGATCTTCCCACTCGTCGAAGAGCTCATGGCGCCAGCCAAGGTCACAGGCGGTGCAGGCCAGTACGAGTGTGTGGACCCGCTCCGGAAACCCAAGCGTGATGATCTGTGCTAGTGCACCACCCATGGATGCGCCGATGACGTGCGCCTGTTCGACGTCGAGGCGGTCCAGCACTTCGACCGCGTCACGCGCCATCCGTTCCAGCGAGTACGGGCCCAAGGGCTTATCGCTACCGCCCGAGCCTCGATTATCGACTGCGATGCAGCGATACGCCGAAAACGCTTGACGCTGACGAACCCATCCGATGTTGTCGGCGCCAAGGCCATGGATGAACAGCACAGCCTCACCATCGGGGTCACCCCACTGGGTGAAGTGGATCACGATTCCATCGGATGTGGTGATGTAGCTCATGCCACGCTCCGATCGACCTCAAGACGTACAACGGACTCCCAGTTGTAGAGATCCTCGATGCATTCGCGCGTCGAGTGGGCGGGGACGAAGCTGAGTTCGCGTTTGGCGGCCTCGGTCGAGACTGCCTGTCCGTGGGTGAGCGATTCGATTGAATGTTCCGAAAGTGGAGCTCCAAACATCGCAGTTGCCGCACGAGCGACGAGCCAGCCCGGGCCCCATGTGGGTATGAACGGCCGGCGCCCAATCCGTGCAGCCTCAGATCCACGAACCGTGCCTTCTCCAGCAATATTGAATGCACCGCCAGCACGGGCACGAACCGCCGCAACGAATGCTTCGTGGACATCGTCGATGTGAACGAGTTGGAATTTGCCCTCGAAGAACAGCGGCCCCGTAGGCACAAACGGGAGGCGCAGGTACCGACCCAGCGGACTCGGGATGTAGGGACCAACGATTGGGGCGAACCGTAGCGCGGTCACCCCAATATCGGGCCGCTGCTTGCTGAAGTCAACGGCGACGTCCTCGGCATCGGCCATCATCTGCCCGAAGCGTGAATGCGGTTGGAGATCCGTCCCCAAAACAGCCTGGGGATTGGCCCCGACGTTTGACCTACCGTAAACGTCGGTGCTGGAGCGCATCACGATCTGGCGAAGACTCGGGCAACCTCGTGCGGCGCGAAAAACGGACCGAGTGGCGGCACGAGTGCGGATCTCAGCGTCGTGAGGGTTTGAGCGAGAGTGCGGCTCGTAGATGCCGGCGTGGATAATAAACTCGGGGTCAAAATCCACAAGCAGGCGCGTCCGCTCCTCAACGTCAGCGGGGTCAACCCGGTGGAAAATGGCGCGGCGGATTCGGCGGCGCGGGGGTTCCATATCAATGCCGAGCATCGACGTTTCGCGATCCTTGTCGAATCGAAGGGCGACACCGGTACCGATGTCGCCGCCCATTCCAACAATGGCGATCCTCATGTGTCTTCGTCGACGCCTTCGCCCGCGATCTGAGTTTGCTCGGGGCTGCCACTCGCTGCGGCTTCAGGCCGCAACGTCGGGAACAGCACCACATCGCGGATCGTGGTGGTGTTGGTCAGCAACATCACCAGACGGTCGATACCGATGCCCAAACCAGCGGTACCGGGTAGGCCATATTCGAGCGCCCGGATGTAGTCCTCGTCCACTACCATCGCCTCGTCATCACCAGCATCACGATCGCCTTCTTGGGCTTCGAAGCGTTCACGCTGGATGACCGGGTCGTTCAGCTCCGAGAAGCCGTTGCACAGCTCTCGACCGGCCACAATCGCTTCGAAGCGTTCGGTGTAACCGGGCCGTGCACGATGCTCACGCGAAAGCGGCGACACCTCAACCGGGTAGTCGGTCACAAAGACTGGACCCCATAGCTGGGCCTCGCATGTCTTCTCATAGATCTCAAGGATGAGCTTGCCCGGGCCGTAATGCGGCTTAGTCTCGACGCTGAACTTGTCACACAAAGCACGCAGCTCGTCGATCGGTGTGTCGAGGCTGACATGCACACCGGCGTGTTCAACAATGAGCTCCTCCATTGTGGCTCGACGCCACGGGGTGGTGAGGTCAACGTCACGGCCGTCGTACTCGATGACCGTGGTGCCGTGAATGGCCAACGAGGCAGCCGCCACCATGTCCTCGGTGAGCGTCATCATGTCGTCATAGTCGGCATATGCCCAGTAGAGCTCGAGCATCGTGAACTCGGGGTTGTGTCGAGTCGACATACCCTCGTTACGGAAGACTCTCGCCATCTCAAAGACGCGTTCCATACCGCCCACCACGAGGCGCTTGAGATACAACTCGGGAGCGATGCGAAGGAACAGCTCGGTATCGAGCGCGTTGTGATGCGTGGTGAACGGACGAGCGAGGGCTCCTCCCGGGATGGGGTGCAGCGTCGGCGTCTCCACCTCAATGAAGTCACGCTCGTGGAGCCAGTTGCGAATTGCCGCCACGATCTGGGACCGCTGACGGAACGCCGTGCGGCTCTCCTCGGTAACCCACAGATCAACGTAACGCTGGCGATAGCGGGTGTCTGGGTCGGAAATACCGTGCCACTTATCAGGAAACGGACGCTGGGCGTGGGCGAGAACCGTCCACGCATCAACGCGAACCGAAAGCTCACCGCGCCGGGTCATCATCACGACACCGGTGACAGCAATCCAGTCACCGATCGACAAGCCGGTGAACCCGTCAAAGTCAGGCGTCGACTTCGCCATTGCAAAGAGTTGAATGCGACCCGTGCTGTCCTGCAGCGAGCCGAACGCCACCTTGCCCTGGTCGCGGCGAAGCATGAGTCGGCCGGCAACGGTGACGACCACTTCTGTCTCGGTACCTGCCTCCATGTCGCCGTGGGCCTCGACTATTTCGGCGGTTGAGTGGGTGACGTCGTAGCGGTAAGGAACAGTCTCGGTCATCGTCTCATTTTCGCCTTCTGGCAATGCGCCGTACGACTCATCGTTGGTTTCGTTGATGCACGATCCGTAAACCGTGGAGGGTGAGGAAGGGCTCATTGTGCTTGAGGGTTTCAGACACCGGCAAGATCAGGTGAGCAAGGCCGCCGGTTGCCACGACGTTGATGTCGCCAAGTTCGTCGGCAAAGCGGCGAACCATGCCGTCGATCATGGCGGCAAAGCCATAGACGGTGCCAGACTGGATCGATTCAACCGTTGATTTCCCGATGACGTTTCGAGGCTCGGTGAGTTCCACTGCTCGAAGCGCTGCAGCACGGCCGAACAGCGCGTCAAGGCTGATTTCGATGCCTGGGGCGATCGCACCGCCGAGGAACTCTCCGTTCTCAGAAATGACATCAAAGTTGTTTCCGGTGCCGAAATCAACGACCACCGTGGGGCCGCCATAGAGGTCGTAGGCGGCGATGGCGTTGGCGAGACGGTCGGCGCCAACCTCCTTCGGGTTGTCATAAAGGATGGGCATTCCGGTCTTCGCGCCGGGTTCGATCACCACCGGTTCGAACGGCTGATAGCGCGTGATCATATGGCGCAGGTTGACGAGAATACGAGGCACGCCAGAGCACACCGCGGCACCCAGGAGACCATGGTCAAAGTCGACATCGACCGTGTCGAGAAGCGAACGCACAATCACCGAATACTCATCGCTGGTGCGTTCGGCATCGGTCGAGAGACGCCAGTGGTCAACAAGACCAGCAGAAGCGCCTTCGCCCGACCTGGAGTCAAGGTCGTAGAGCCCTAGCACCGTCTGGGTGTTTCCGACGTCAATCGTGAGCAGCACGAGGGAGAACGCTACCGGCGCACCCGGCCGAATTCAGCCGAAGCCGCGGGAGTCCTGCTTCAGCGCGAGATCAACGCTGACAGCCGACGCCACCACCAGGGTGCGAAGCGGCTCAGGCAGATCGGCATGGATCTGAAGCACATAGTTGTCAGCAGTGGTGAACATCGTCTTGGCGAAGCCCTCCCACGTCTTGGTGATGCGCGCCACTTCGGTACCGGACAAATCCTGAAGGTTGAAGTTCCAGGCGCGCCAGTTCTCACCACTCAGCGTCCCGATCACCTGACCACCAGCTTCGAGCGAGAACCGGATCTTACCGATCATGTTCTTTTGGATGATCGAGCCAACGTCGTTGCCAGCGCCGTCGGTGATGTGCACTTTCGACTTCGCAAACTTCGCCGGCCGTGTGACCGTCAGATGCAGGTTGCCTTGCATGTCGACGAGTTGCAGCGAGTGCGTCATGAACTGATCGAAGCTCGAGATCATTCGAGCGGCCTTCTTCAGCTTGCTTTGGCCGACCTGACGGATCGCCCCGATCTGCGTGCCTGCCTCGTCGTACACCGCGTACTCCGTGCTGATCTCGATCAGCTTGGCCTTCTGGTTGACCACCAGGACTCGCTGGTCCATCAACCCTCCAGCCACGGGGCCGCTGGACGCTATACCTGCCTTGCCTTGCACCTGAGCCTGGATCTTCTCCGCACTCATTCCCGTGGTCGGGAGAGGCGCGCTCACCGTGACCGGGTCAATGCTTTGGCGTCCATGATCTGCGACCTGATCAGTCCACGTGGTGCCGTCCCAATACCGATGTTGATGCCGCCCCGCTGGATCCGGGTACCACTCCGCTGGATGGTCACTCATCACAGGACCCTCGTTGCGACGAAAACCGGGATAGTACGATCGGCGGCAGCGGCCTTGACCGCGTATTCGGTGTAGGGCGGGAATACGGCTTCGCCGCGGGTGTACCACTCGGCTCGCTCATCACCTGTGACTTCACGAACCCGATAGTTTTCCGGCGCCGGGCCGTCCTGGATCGCAACATCCTGGTCAGCAAGGAGGTTGAAGTACCAACCCGGATGATTCGGTGCACCACCCTTCGAGGCAACGATGGCGTACTCGCCCTCATGCTCGACCCTCATCAACGGCACCTTGCGAATCTTGCCGCTCTTGTGGCCCAACATCGTCACCACGATGATCGGGATTCCGGTCTCGCGAAGTGTGTTGGCCTCGGTGCCGCCGCTGGACTCATAGGCCTCGACCTGATCAGCAACCCAACCCCACGTGCTTGGTTCGTATTCGCTCATTGGCATTGCTTCGCTTCCGCTCAGACCGGTCTCGCCGGTTCGTACCTTGGTTCTCAGACTCGTTCGATGATAATCGCCGGGGCCATGCCGCCGCCGGCGCACATGGTGATTAGGCCGACCTGCTTGTCCTGACGTTCTAGCTCATCGAGCACTGTGCCAATCAAAATCGCACCGGTTGCACCAATGGGATGACCCAATGCCATTGCGCCACCATTGACGTTGACCTTGCTGCGATCGAGTTTGAGATCGCGTTGGAACTTCTCAGCCACCACCGCAAATGCCTCATTGATCTCGAACAGGTCGATATCGTCAAGCGTCATGCCCGCACGGGCAAGTACTTTTCGTGCTGCCGGCACCGGGGCGTTCAGCATCAAGGTCGGATCGTCACCCATATTGGCGCTGGCAACCACACGGGCACGGGGTTTCAGCCCATGAGCCTGCACATAGTCATCGCTGCCCCAGAGGATCGCCGCGGCGCCGTCCACCACACCCGACGAGTTGCCAGCGTGATGTACGTGCTCGATGTTGAGGTCGGGGAACTTCTGGAGAATCAACTCACGGAACGTCTTGGCGTCATCGCTATGTCGGTAGTCGGCCACTGCCGGGAAGCTCGGCGAGAGCGAAGCAAGCGACTCCGCCGTTGTCCCCGGGCGGGGGAACTCTTCGCGGTCCAGCGCGATCGATCCGTCCATGTTCAGAACCGGAATGAGCGATCTGTCAAAACGGCCTTCCTTGATGGCCACCTCGGCTCGAGCCTGCGACTCAGCAGCGAGAGCATCCAATGCAATGCGCGGAATGCCTTCGAGCGTGGCGATGGCATCAGCACACACACCCTGATGGGACTGAGGATGGATCTCCTGAAGGTGAGCATTCCCGGCTCCCATCGCCATCATCCCTTTCTTCGGCAGCGACATCATCTCGGTACCGCCAGAGATCACGAGGTCTTCCATCCCGGCCATTACCGTCGCAGCAGCGATGTTGGCTGACGTAATGCCCGACCCGCAGAAACGATCGAGCGTCACACCGCTCGCCCTGACGTCGTAACCGGCATCCAGGGCTGACATCCGGCCGAGGTCACCGGACTGCTCCATAACCTGAGAACTCGTACCCCAGACGACATCGTCAACCTCTGCGGTGTCGAATCCGTTGCGTTCCTGGATCGCTCGCAGCACGGTCGAGCCGAGATGTTGTGGGTGAAGGTGAGCAAGCGCTCCCTTGCCCTGCTTGCCGACGCCACGCGGGGTGCGGCACGCGTCGATGATGTAAGCCTCAGACATGGAGTCTCCTCAGGAATATTTCTGGAGCCACCGTTCTAGTACTGATCAGCCGTTGAGCATATCCCAGCCCTCGATCACGTTGAAGTAAACGTTGTTGGCGGCAGCGTTCTCACCGTTCGCCGTCCAGTTCCATGCGTCAACGAACGAGTGGGCGCTAACCGGTTCTCCGTCATGGAACGTCCAACCGTCGGCCACTGTGATGGTCCACGTCAGGCCGTCATCACTTGTCTCGATCGACTCTGCGACCACATTGCCCAGGCTCCGACTGCGATGGTCGTACTCGACAAGATTACTGAACAAGACCTCCAGGACTTCGAGGCCCTCGGATTCGTTTGCCACTGGCGGGGCGAGTCGTTGGGGTTCTGCGATAGCGGCGACAATATCGCCACCAATCATTTCAACCCAGTTCATGTGGCCGCGTATGTCCTTGAAAACGTTGTTCACGCTGAGATTCGAGACGTAGCGGTTCGCACCGGCATAGATCGGCACGATCCCCACGTCGGCGCACAAGATGACTTCCGCAGCAGCAGCGTCGCCGTTGGCGATGGCCTGGTCAAAGCGAGCGCTGCTGTAGCCGCTCGTGTTGGACGACGATCCCGAGCCAAAGAGCGGCTCAAGAAAGCCAAGGGGCGACAGATAACCGGCGCTCCACTCACCCTGAGACGGGCCGGTGACGACATGATCATCAAGCAGATCGAGATACACAGTCGACTGGCGGCTCTCGATCTGCACATCGGCAATGTCGAGAACGTCGTCAAGCTGTTCGGCAAGTGCTGCGGCGATCGCCGCCTGCGTGCCGTTCGCGCCGTGCCACAAGACGATCGGTGTTTCCCCGAGAGCCTCAAGCCCGCCGTATAACTCAAAGGCCTCACGGGCTCCATCGGGATTGTGGACCCAGTTGGGGCACGCTGCGGCACCGAACTCCGAGAACACCGGAGGCACTACCCGATCCGCGGCTGTCACCGAACCAAAGAAAAACTCGTCGACAATCGCCTGACGATCGATGGCCATCGATAGAGCCTGACGTAACTCCAGCGGATACTGGCTCCAGAGGTACGACGGGAAGGCGTAGTAGTGGAACATCATCGCTGCGGACCGGCCGTACCCGGCGCCAAAATCGTCACCGACATAGGGCAACTGACTCGCCGGAATGCATTCCGACACATCAACGAACGCCGCCTGCGCGTGAAGGTAGCCGGTCGCGCAAACGTCGTCGTAGATGTTGAATGTCAGGCTGGTGAGACCCGCTGGTGTCGGACCGGCATAGTTGGCGTTGGGCACAACACGAATCGAGGTGTTATGGGCCCATGTACCGTCCATCATGAATGGACCGTTGCCTATGGGGGCGTCCTCAAAGGCCGCCGGATCTTCAAAGAACACCGATGGGAGAGGGGCAAAACCCATATACGCGAGTCGTTCAAGGAAACCTGGATCGGGCTCGGTCAGGGTGACCGTGAACGTGCGACCGTCGACAACATTGAGACCGCTGAGGCGTGCATCGTTGTACGCCGATACAGCAGGCACTGGGGTCGAAGCGACGTCGTCGGTCGTCTCAGTGGGCGTGTCATCGCTCATGTCAACGTCGGGTGCCGAATCGGCACTGTCAACGTCTGCGAAGGGGAAATCGTCCGTTACCGGCGTGGTCTGACCCTCATCGTCGCCGGCGATGCCGCAGGCCGTCGTAACGAGCGTGAGGCTCAACAGAAGCGCCAACAGCCCTATGAGTCGTTTGCCCATCTTCTCCTCCGGAATACCAGCCGCCAGTCGACGGCTGTGCTGCCGAAACATGACAGTAGTGCCAGCACAGGCGAGGGTGAAGTCGTGGGCGCGGTCATACCACTCGGCCGCCGAGCCAAACCTGCTCCACGTTCAGGTCCGGAAGACTGTCGAGTTCGATGGTCAAAGGGTCGCCGTCAATGATGGCAAAGTCAGCCAGTTTGCCGACTTCGATCGAGCCGACAGCGTGTTCTCGGTGCAGGACTCGCGCTCCTTCGATCGTGTACCCGCGCAGGGCCGTCTCGCGATCGATCGCGCATTCTGGTCCCACAATTCGTCCGCTCGATGTCCGCCTGGTGATAGCGGCCCACATGGCGAGAAAGACGTTGGGCATGCTCACCGGCACGTCCGATGAGAGCACGACCGGGATGCCGGCTTCGGCGAACAAACCCGACGGGTACATCCGCTCGGCGATCTCGCCATAGTCACGAAACGCACCCTCGGCGTACAGGTGCACATGGGTGGGTTGAGGTACCGGCACGATACCGAGTTCGGCCATGGCGCCAATCTGTTCATCGGTCGGAAAACCACAATGTTCGATTCGGTGACGCACGTCGACCCTGGGCGATTGTGCTTGGGCTTCACGAATGGCATCGATCACCATGGCGATCGGGATCGGGCCTTGAGCGTGGGTGCCGGTTTGCAGTCCAAGCGTGTGGGCCCGGATAACGAGATCTTGGTACTCGTCGGCCTCGTGGTACAAGTAGCCGACTCGGTGGTTCACAGCACAACCACAGGGGACATATGCGCTGCCACTGGTGAGGGCGCCGTCGGCGTAGAGCTTCAACCCACCGATTTGAAAGAGATCGTTGCCGATCGACGCCGACAAACCCAGCCCCTCCAGCAGATCGAGGTGGCTCGACAGCACCATGGCGGTGGCTCGCAACCGCATTCGGCCGTCGTCGCGCGCCCGGAGCCAGTTGGTGAGTTCGCGTTGGGTTACCTGGAGATCGCCAACTGAAGTGATCCCCGCGGCCGAAAGCATCGACTGGCCGAGGTCGAGCATCCGGTCGAGGTCTTCTGGCATCTCAGGGAGGTGCAGGTTCGGGCCGTGATTCGAGATCTTCACGCCTTCGGGGCCAGTCAAAAGGTCGCAGGCTGCGTCAAAAATCACACCGTTGGGTTTACCCGAATCGGTGCGGTCAATCCGCCCTCCCGACGGCGTCGGCGTCGATGCGTCGATTCCGGCTCGCCGCATAGATTCGTGATTCACCACGTATCCGTGACCACTCGTATGCATGATCTCGACAGGTCGATCACCGGCCACGCGGTCGAGATCATCAGCGGTGGGGTGATTGTCGTCGGTGCCCAGTCGGTGGTGGTCGTAGCCAAAGCCACGAATCGGGCCCAGCGAGTCACTGGTCCGGTCGTGTTCGCGCAGAAGCTTGACGAGGTCGTCGATGCTCCCCGCCCCCGTCAAGTCTGCCCACGAAGCGCATTGGCCAAGCATCAGCGGATGGGTGTGGGCGTCGACGAACCCCGGCACCATCGTTGACCCGGCGAGATTGACGGTGTCGAACGATCCGGTTGTGGCATTCTCGCAGTTCGCCCGGTCGCCCACCGCCACAATTTGATCGCCGCGGATCAGGACCGCCTCGACCGTGCCTGCGGGCCCGATCGTATGAATCGTGCCACCAATGAAGAGTGTCATCTCCGCCATACTCACCACGACACTACGACGTGATCGTCGGCCAGGTTCGCCGCGCAGGCCTCGACGACACCGGCAGAGACGTCCTCAGCCCCCACCTTCATCATGTCTTTGAGCCGCTCGCTGAAGAACAGCGAACCGTCGTCGAAGGCAGTAGCGGCCGCCGCAGCGGTTCCAGGTCAGAAATGGCTTGTTCTGCCTCTGGCGAAAGCACCTGTCAGCCCATAATACGCACGGAGGTCACGCGAGCGACTCCAGCGGGCCGACGTTGCGCACACCCTCGGTTCTGGCTGCTATTGCCACGTCGTAGCCCTCAGGCAACAAGTCCCCACCGACGTCGGCAAGGGGTACGAGAACGAACGCTCGCTCAAACATCCGAGCGTGAGGCACGATCAGATCCGGCTCGTCGACAGTCTCCCCGTCGACCCACAAGACGTCGACATCAAGTGAACGCGGGCCCCAGTGCACGACCCGCACGCGCTCCGCCGCGGACTCCCGCTCTTGGCAGACGCCGAGTAATTGCCGAGCAGAAAGATCAGTGTCAAGACGCACTACGATGTTGAGGAATGCACCCTGGGCAGGCCCCCCTATCGGGTCTGTCTCATACGCATCAGACATCGCCACCACATCAGGAATCAACGCCGTCGCGTCTCGCAAGTAGGCCACACGATCACCAATGTTTGAGCCGAGTCCAAGGAAGGCGCGATGTGTCATTGAGATCTTGTCAGCCGAATCCCGCTCGATGCCAGGTCTTGAGCCACTGGAGGCCGCAGCTTACGGACCTCGACCGTGACCGACCGGATTCGCTCGTCCTCAAGGATCGTCGCCGCAACCCGGGCCGCCATCCGCTCAAAGAGCTGAAATGCTTCGCCCTCAGTGACTGCCTCGACGCGATTGAGGACCTTGCCATAGTCGACGGTCTCAGCCAGAACGTCAGACTCGGTGGCAGCCACATCGGCCGTCATCTCGATGTCGAACTCGTAGGGCTGCCGCCGATCCTGCTCCTCAGGCAGCGCGCCACAAAGACACTGCAGACGAAGGCCAGAGAGCATGATGGTCTCAACCGACATCGCTCAATCGTCTCGAGAATTCTCAGATGCCAGCGCCGCCTCGGCATCCTCGTCGTGATCTTCGCCATCTTCTGATTCGTCGAGCACGATCGGATCGTCGATAAACGCCCCGAACGGGACTAACTCCGTCGACTCGCACTTTTCGACCATCGCCACGGTTTCACGGGCGGTCTGGCCGAGTCCCCGTTCGAACAGGCGCTCGGTGATGTTGATCGTGGCTGGCCCGTCGGGGACCAGACCCATCCACAACAGATAGGCCGCCACGAGACCAAGGATTCGCTCCCCCACCTCTTCACGATGGACGATGACCTTCTCGCCAGCGTTGACATGATCGCGGATCGACGACATCGCCCGGGTGAGGCTCAGCGGCCCGCCGGCCGGGCCGCCATACGGGACGTGATGGAACCGAACGGCCAATTCTTCGTAGTTGTGCAGGTTTTGCGTGGAGCCACATAAGGACATCACAAAGTCAAAATCGTTCTGGCGAATCCAGATGATTTCCTCCTGGCGTCGCACTTTGCGATGGTTCGCGCCATACCCACCAGGTCGCTCGCAGACCGCGAATTGATTCTTCACAATCCACGTGAAGTTCCTCGGCTGGATCCCTTGCGCCCATTTACCTCTCATGAAGTCACCATTCGCACGGCATGGACCGTAGCCCTTACATCGTGCACTCGGACTAAGTCGGCGCCCATATGAGTGCCCCAGGTGGCCATTGTGACCGATCCTTCGAGTCGATCATCGACCTTCACAACGTCGACGCCGTCACTCGACGCATGAAGATCGCCGATCGACTTCTTTCGGCTGACGGCAAGAACAGCCGGTGCAATCCGTGTGAACCGGTCAAAGTTTGCCACCAGTTGGAGGTTGTGCGTAACGGTTTTACCGAAACCGACCCCCGGATCGACCCACACGCGCTCAATCCCACTGGCCCGGGCTCGGTCGACGGCTGATTCGAGATATCCGGCGACCTCGGCGACTACATCGTCATACTGAGGATCGTTCTGCATCGTCTTGCTCGGCCCACCTGCATGCATGGCAATCCACCCAACCCCCATCTCTACAGCCACATCTTCGAGCGACGCAGTGACGTCGTTGATGATGGTGGCACCAGCGAGAACCGCGGCGCGGGCTACCGCCGGTTTCTGCGTATCGACCGAAATCTCGATATCGGGCCAGCGGTCTCGGATCTGTTCGATCACGGGGACAACACGGCGATGCTCGACGGCCTCGTCGACGGGCTCTGCACCTGGACGGGTGCTTTCACCGCCGACGTCGATCACTTCAGCGCCATCGTTGATCATGCGAGCGGTGTGAGCAAGCGCAACATCGACGCCCTCCCATCGCCCTCCGTCAGAGAACGAATCGGGGGTCACGTTCAGCACTCCCATGACGCGCGGCAGCGTCTGAACCTCATCTTTCACGGGGTCACCCTAGTGGAGAGGGTTCAGCGTCGTTCGATGAAGCGCATCGCTTCGGCACGAGTGGCAGCGCTCTTGCGAAAACTACCAGTCACGGCCGAGGTGACCGTGGAAGCACCGGGCTTACGAACCCCGCGCATCGACATGCAGAGATGCTCAGCCTCAATCACCACAAGCACACCGCGAGGGTCGAGCGTCTCTTCGATCGTATCGGCGATCTGGCGGGTGAGTCGCTCCTGTACCTGTGGGCGCTTGGCGTAGCCGTCAACGAGACGAGCAAGCTTCGACAGACCGGTGACGTTGCCGTTCTGGTTCGGGATGTAGGCCACGTGAGCAACGCCGAGGAACGGGATCAAATGGTGCTCGCAGAGGCTGTAGAGCGGAATGTCGCGAACCATGACCATCTCGTCGTGGTCGGCCTCGAAAACCTTGGTGAGATGCTCGGCTGGCACCTCATGGAGCCCGGCACATATCTCGGCGTACATCCGAGCCACCCGAGCCGGCGTTTCAACCAGGCCATTCCTGTCGACGTCCTCGCCAATCGCAGCAAGGATCTCGCGGACCGCTGCCTGGATCCGAGGCTGATCAACTTCGGAGGCATGGTCTCCTTCGAACTCATGGTCAGATGATGCGTTCATCGCCGTGAGGATACCGAGTCACCCATCCCTACTCGGGGTCAAACACCATGATCGAGTCGAGTTCGCGATAGTGCTCGGCCACATCGAGCCCATAACCCACAACGAAGTCGGGGGGGATCGGAAAACCGAAAAACTTCACGTCGCCGGTCTGTGCACCCTCGCGTATAAGCAGGGCACAGACCTCAAGGCTCGCCGGCTGACGATCGCCGAGTAGCTGACGGAGGTACCGAAGAGTGAGGCCGGAATCGACGATGTCTTCCACGAGGATGACGTGGCGACCAGTGATGTCGGTCTCGAGGTCCTTCACGATGCGGACCACACCCGATGACTGGGTCGACTCTCCATAGGACGACACGGCCATAAAGTCGAACTCCACGGGAAGGTCAATCTCGCGAGCGAGGTCGGCCATGAAGACATAAGCACCCTTGAGCACCCCAATCAGCAACGGGGGACAGCCTTGGTAGTCGAGGGTGATCGCCGCTCCAAGCTCACGGACTCGCTGCGCAAGCTCCTCGGCGTCGATTACGGAGCGGCCGATAGATCCCTTGGGTGCAGTCACCATTGGTTCGAACCCTATCGCTGGTTGTCCCGGTCGACGGGATCCAGCGATAGGCGACCGCCACTTCGGCTGACTCGGTGACCTCCCTCGATCTCTGTCGCGATGTTGGTGCCGTCAGCGACTCGGAGGACGCGAGTGATGGAGGCGGCATCGGGCGATGTGGAGTCGGGCAACTCGCCTCGTAGCCAGGTTCGGAGGGCCTCGGATGCGATGGCTTTCGGTGCCGCAGCGAGTGCCCTGGCATCGGTCGGGTCAAGATGGGTCGCTCGATCTTGGATGACCTCGAGCGCGTCCCCTACAAGATCTGCGTGACGATTGAGCAACGGCACCGGGTCGCGGTCGAAGAGGTCGGCGATCAACGGGAGGAGTTCAGTCCGAACCCGCACCCGGGTGAAACTCGGGTCGGAGTTGTGCTCGTCAACGACGGGCGCGATTCCGGCGTCGGCGCAGACCGCTTCGGTCTCAGCTCGACGGAGTCGAAGGATCGGTCGTTTGACCATCGCCATGGGCGCGGCGACACCGGCTGGGCCGGCACCGCGGAGCAGATTGAACAGCACCGTCTCCGCCCTGTCATCGGCGGTGTGGCCTACGCAAACGTCATCAGGAAGGGACTGGTAACGGGCGGCCCGAGCTCGAGCTTCCATATTCGCTCCCGGCTCAACGCTGACCTGACGCAACTCGAAGGCGACGTCCAGGCGAGACGCGAGCGCGTTCACCAACGCTGCATCCATCGACGACGTAGGGCGAAGTCCATGGTCGACATGCCAGATCGTGAACTCTCGCCCCGCCGCCCGGGCAAGCATGGCCATCGCCGTCGAGTCGGCGCCGCCGCTCACGCCGAGCGCGATCAATCCGTCGGGGAAGTCGCACCGATCAAGCAGCGCGGCAAGTTCCACCGAAACTCAGACCACAGCGGCCGGAACCGCGACCCGGTCGATCCACAGCTGCGGATCGCGGATCTCGCCGATCGACGGCACGTTGGCCGAATCAGCCCAGGCGAAGTCGAGTGCCTCGACACCGCCATGTGCCTCAACCGTCGAAATGAAGTGCTCGCCCTCGGCATACTGTTTCATTTTCGCTTCGAGGCCAGCAAGCTTTTGGAACACCTTCGTAAACCCACTGGCAGTCTGGCGCCGGTTTCGCAACACCTTGGCGAAACGCTCAGCCGATGGCACAAGGCCCTCGCCGGCGCGGTCCATGGTGACGTCGCCGTGACCCTCAAGCAGACTCATCAGGCCGGAGACCTCATTGATGACCGCAAGCTGTTCTTCCGACGCGAACAGGGCCATAATTCCACCCTGATCCATAGGGTCTTCACCACGCTTACGGGCTTCCATGAGGCGCTGTGCGGCGGCGAGGAAACGCTTGGGGTCAGGGTCAACGCTGTCCATAGTCGACTCGACAAGTCCGAGGAAG
>Ga0233427_10001330_pt1 | contig 27178 bp, 20 predicted proteins | sample SI_118_April2016_5_FD_179885 | JGI IMG/M metagenome (GOLD analysis project Ga0233427, IMG submission 179885) | Seawater microbial communities from Saanich Inlet, British Columbia, Canada - SI_118_April2016_100_MG | ecosystem: Environmental > Aquatic > Marine > Inlet | place: Canada: British...
GACGGAACCTTGTTGATAAATCATTATTCTCTGAAAATTGTGTAATGAAATCTATTAATATTCCCTTTAAAGATGAGAAATTTACATTTTCATCTATCCATAGACCTTCTACTTGATGGAACATAGGCGTATGAGTGACATCTGAGTCGCAGCGGTAAACCCGTCCCGGAGCGATCACCCTGACAGGTGGATTTTTATTTTGCATGTAACGGATCTGAACCGGAGATGTATGGGTACGCAGCAGGTATTTATTTTCTTCTTCGGCAATATAGAATGTATCATGCATTGCGCGCGCGGGATGTTCTTCCGGGATATTAAGCGCAGTAAAATTATAAAAATCAGTTTCAATCTCAGGGCCAGAAGCTACAGCAAAACCCATTGAACTAAATAAGGTTTCGATTCTTTCTAATGTCTTTGTTATCGGGTGCAGGCCACCTATTCCTGCTCCGCGCCCAGGCAGGGTTACATCAAGTGCTTCTCCAGCTAATTGCTCTTCCATCTTTTTAGATAAAATTAAATCGCGACGATAATTTAATCTAGCTTCCAATGCCTCTTTTAGCTTATTAATCTGACCGCCCATAATTGGACGCTCTTCTGAAGAAAGATCTTTTAGTCCCTTTAGTATTTCAGTTAACGCGCCGCTCTTACCAAGATAGCGTGCTTTTGCCTGTTCAAGGTCACTAATATTATCTATGCTGTCAAACAAGACCGTTGCTTCATTAAGCAGATTTTCTAGATTGTTCATAAGAACATAAATGTAGGACAGCTATTAACTGTATATAAAAGAAAAGAGGCCGAAGTTTCCTCCTAGCCCCTGATTATTATTTTCCTATGACTAGGCTATGAAGCAAGGCTAGATTTTGCTTGCTCAACTAATTTCACGAAAGCAGGCTTATCAAAGACAGCAATATCAGCCAATACTTTTCGATCCACTTCGATTGAGGATTTCTTAAGCCCATTCATAAATACGCTATAGGATAAGCCGCATTCACGTGCCGCAGCATTAATACGAGCTATCCAAAGGGCACGAAAAACACGCTTTTTATTACGTCGATCACGGTAAGCATATTCTCCTGCTTTCATCACCGCTTCTTTTGCGACTCGATAAACATTCTTGCGACGCCCACGATATCCTTTTGCTTGATCCAATATCTTTTTATGACGTGCATGAGCAGTTACACCACGTTTTACTCTTGGCATGGCAGTTCTCCTTAAGCGTAGGGTAACATAGCATGCACAGACGCTATGTCACTAAAATGAATTTCAGTAGTTCCTCTCAAATGGCGTTTAAGCTTAGTCGTCTTTTTTGTCAGAATATGACGTTTAAATGCATATGAGCGCCTGACACTACCGCCAGGCCTAACTTTAAAACGCTTAGCGGCGCCCCGCTTAGTCTTCATTTTTGGCATAACGTAACTCCTATTTTTTTATATGGTGCTAGGTGTCCCCTAATCGGAGTACTTTCATAACCTAAACATCACTTGTTTTTGCGAATCTTAATTAGCTTAAAATATCTATACGATCAAAAACTAAATATTAAAGTTTTTCAGAAACTGCTTTAGCTTCTTCCTTTAATTCTGGTTCTAAATTCTTCGTATTCTGTTTTGTGCCACCAAGCCCCTCAACCAAATTGGAGCCAACTCCCTTCGTTTCCGCTTTAATTTCTTTACTTTTGGCAACCATCACCTCTTTCTTTTTAGGCGATAGAACCATTACCATCTGCCTGCCTTCCATTCTAGGCCATTGCTCAACCACTGCGCATTCCGCCAAGTCATCTCTTACTCGTTCAAGTAAGCGTATGCCAAATTCTTGATGTGCCATTTCACGCCCACGATAACGAAGAGTTACCTTAGCTTTATCTCCCTCGGCCAGAAAATTAATTAAGTTACGAAGCTTAATATTATAGTCGCCATCATCTGTATTCGGTCGAAATTTTATTTCTTTAATCTGGACTTGTTTTTGCTTAAGTTTAGCCTCATGTTTTCTCTTACTTTCTTGATAACGGAATTTACCATAATCCATTAAACGGCATACCGGAGGTTGGGCGGTAGGAGCAATTTCCACCAGGTCTATTTCAGCTTCATCCGCCATAGATGTAGCAACTTCCAGAGTAACGACGCCTATCTGTTCTCCTTCCACACCAATTAACCGCACTTCTGGTGCGTTAATTTCATGATTAATACGTGCCGCTTTTTCCTGAGCTATAGTAATTCCCCGAATTTATTAAATAAATTAAACTGAGCCTATCTTTGTAGATATCTCTAATTTAAGACGATCAATCAATGCTTGAATAGTCATTTGACCAAGATCAGAGCCAGACCTAGTTCGTATTGAAACCGTTTTTGTTTCTACTTCTTTGGCGCCCACAATGATCTGGTAGGGCAGTTTCTGCAAACTGTGCTCCCGTATTTTATAGGGTATTTTTTCATTTCTCAAGTCCGCATGTACCCGGATGCCACTACATTTCAGTTTATTTGTTACTTCTTTTGCATAATTTGCTTGTTTCTCAGAGATATTAAGAACAACTGCTTGGTAAGGCGAAAGCCACAAGGGCAAGGCTCCAGCATGGTTTTCTATGAGTATACCAATGAACCGTTCTAATGATCCCAAAATTGCTCGATGAAGCATTACTGGAATTTGGCGAGAGTTATCTTCAGCAACAAATTCTGCTCCCAACCTTTCTGGCATAGAAAAATCAAGCTGTAAAGTGCCGCATTGCCATAACCTTCCAATGCTATCCTTTAAAGAAAAATCAATTTTTGGGCCATAAAAAGCACCCTCACCTGCTTCTAGTCCCCAGTTAAGCTTTTTGTGATTTAGCGCTAGTTCCAATGCATTTTCTGCTTCATCCCATTGTTTCTCTGTACCAACCCGCATTTGTGGACGTGTTGATAACTTTACTAGAATTTCTTTGAAGCCAAAGTCCATATAAACTTTCTGCAATAGATCAATGAAACTCACTACCTCGTCTTGTATTTGGGCGCTGGTACAGAAAATATGCGCATCATCTTGGGTGAACCCACGTACTCGCATAAGGCCATGCAACGCACCTGAAGGTTCATTACGGTGACATGAACCAAATTCTGCTAATCGTAATGGCAAATCACGATAACTCTTTAACCCTTGATTAAATACCTGAACATGACCAGGGCAATTCATTGGTTTAATCGCAAAGTTACGTTCTTCCGAATGCGTAGTAAACATATTTTCACGAAAATTCTCCCAATGTCCAGACCGCTCCCATAAAGACTTATCAAGTACCTGAGGTGTCCGAATTTCCTGGTAGAAATTTTCTTTAAGTATTTCTCGTATATATTGCTCTACCTGCTGCCAAAGGCTCCATCCTTTAGGGTGCCAAAATACCATACCAGGAGCTTCTTCTTGAATATGAAATAAATCCAATTGCTTCCCTAGTCTGCGATGATCCCTTTTCTCAGCCTCTTCAAGACGGAGAAGATAAGCGTCCTGATCTTCTTTTTTAGTCCACGCTGTGCCGTAAATTCTTTGCAGCATTTCATTATTAGAATCTCCGCGCCAATATGCGCCGGCTACCTTCATCAACTTAAAAACCTTAAGCTTAGAAGTTATTGGAACGTGTGGGCCACGGCAAAGATCAGTGAAACTTCCTTGCGAATAAAGTGATACTTCCTCATTGCCTGGTATGGCCTCAATAATTTGAGCCTTATAGTGTTCATTCTGGTCTTTAAAAAACTTAATCGCCTCAGATCTTTCCAAAACCTTACGCTCTATTCTCAAGCCATTTTTACTAATTTCAGACATACGTATTTCAATTGCCTGCAGATCATCTAATGTAAAAGGGCGTTTGTAAGAAAAATCATAGTAAAACCCATTTTCGATTACCGGTCCGATCGTGACCTGAGCGCCCGGGAATAATTCTTTTACTGCATGCGCTAGCAAATGTGCGCTAGAATGTCGAATAATTTCTAGCCCGTCCGCATCTTTCTCAGTCACAATAGACAGATCACTATCATCCTTAATGAGGTCAGATGTGTCTGCTAATTTACCATTTATTTTACCTGCTATCGCTGCCCGCGCTAGTCCAGAACCAATTGACGTCGCAACGTCCATCACCGTTACAGGCTGATCAAATTTACGCTCCGAACCATCCGGCAGACGAACAACTGGCACAGTTTTTTTCCTTAGAGAAATAAATAGAGAAATAAATAGATAGAGAAAATTATACCAGCGAATGTAATTTAAGATGCAGATCTTGGGGAAATTGATCAATATTAAATCGCAATAAATATCTCAAATAGCTATTTATTGTTATAAATAGGGCGCCAATATTATTTTTATAGGTTTATTTCTTTTCTTAAAATATTGGAAATATACTCAGCCCAGCGCTTAACTTTTTGTTTTGATTCTCCCTCTACCATTACCCGTACAAGCGGCTCGGTCCCAGATGCCCGTATTAATACACGGCCCTTTCTCTCAAGGTCATTCTCAGCCTTTATCTGGGCAGCCTTAACAGATTTAATGGCAAGAAAATCGAATCCTTTTGTTGTTTTTATATTGATAAGTTGTTGTGGATAAAGCGCAACACCACGTAGAAGCTCTGCCAGAGTTTTGTTAGTACCTTTCATTGCATACAATACCTGTAATGCAGAAATAATCCCATCACCTGTGCTATGTTTGTCAAGGCAAATTATGTGGCCAGACCCTTCTCCTCCCAGCTCCCATCCTTTTCTTTGTAATAGCTCCAACACATACCTGTCTCCAACTTTAGCACGAGCAAAAGGAACGCCCAGTTTCTTAAAATAGTTTTCTATAGCAAGATTAGTCATTAAAGTACCTACTACCCCACCATTTAGCAAGCCTTCATTTTGGCGGTGTTTAGCTATGATGCAGACTAACTGATCGCCATCGTAGAGCCGGCCTTTATTATCGACCATGATTAAACGATCCCCGTCCCCATCAAGCGCAATACCAATATCAGCTTTATGCTTTTTAACAACTTGTTGTAATGTTGCGCTATGCGTGGCGCCGTAATCTTGATTAATATTCAGCCCATCAGGCTCGGCCCCAATAAGAACCACATCCGCGCCTAATTCATGCAACACATGACCAGCAATATGGTAAGCCGCTCCATGGGCGCAATCAACCACGATACGCATGCCATGCAAATCAAAATGATGCGGGAAGGTACTTTTGCAAAATTCTATATAGCGTCCAGGCGCATCATTAACTCGCCTCGCTTTGCCAAGATGGGCAGAAGACATAGATACTAACGGAGCATTTAAGCCATCTTCAATATCTCTTTCAGTCTTATCGGATAATTTATTACCCGAAGAAGAGAAAAACTTAATACCGTTATCTTCAAATGAATTGTGTGATGCTGAAATGACGATTCCAGCTTGTAATCTAAGCGCACAGGTTAAATAAGCAACGCCCGGGGTAGGCATAGGACCTGTTAACAGCACATCCACTCCAGCTGCAGACAGACCCGCCTCTAACGCTGACTCTAACATATAGCCTGATATGCGTGTATCTTTCCCAATCAATACTGCAGGACGCTTATCTTTAGTCAGGCACCTGTCATCTGAAACAAGTACTTTCCCTGCAGAATAACCTAATCGCATAAAGAATTCTGGCGTGATAGGGCCTTCTCCTACCCGCCCACGTATACCATCAGTTCCGAAAAAAATTTTTGGCAATATAACATCCATTAACAATTAAACACATGAAGCTCCTCAGACCGTCCTTACCTTATCATTTTTTACTCCTGACTAGCTACGGCATTGTAAACTTTCAGAGCATCTTTTGTTGCTTTTACATCATGTACCCGTAGAATTCTAGCGCCATTGATTGCCGCCAGTAAGGCTGCCGAAACACTGGAAATGACCAAATCATCCTTTTTGTTCCTAGTAATCTCCCTTAACATAGATTTACGCGATAGCCCTACCAAAATAGGCGTACCCATATCTGCAAATTGATCAAGATATCGTAGTAATTTAAGATTATGTTTCAGAGTTTTACCAAATCCAAATCCAGGGTCTATTATTATTCGCTCTCGCACTATTCCTGCAGCTTCCATTACATCTATACGTTGCCGTAAAAAATCTTTTATTTCTACTATTACATCCTTATATTGAGGATCTGACTGCATATATTTTGGTTTTCCTTGCATATGTACTAGGCATGCTGTTACACCACCATCTGCCACGACTTCAAGTGCTCCCGGTGACTGCAAAGCATTAATGTCATTAATCATAGTTGCGCCAGCTTTTATCGTTGCACGCATCACTTCTGGCTTGGAAGTATCAACAGAAAGCGGGATTCCCTTGCTTTCTAGGGCTTGCACTACAGGGAGGACACGACGCAATTCTTCTTCAACACTTACAGAGGCACTACCAGGTCGAGTTGATTCTCCACCAATATCCAGAATGTCTGCGCCCTCCTCAATCAATCGCGCAGCATGAAGTACGGCAGCATCGGTAGAAGCGTACAAGCCGCCATCAGAGAAGGAGTCAGGTGTTATGTTCAAAATTCCCATCACAAGAGGAGTGCTATGAGAAGAAAACTCTAGAAATTTTTGCAATGGAGGAACCTAGATCAGACTCGGGTAACATAAGATTTTACAATCCCATACTACCCGAATTTTATCTCTCTAATTATTGATGAGGGTCTATAAAATAGACAACTGCTATAACAGGCAGCAAGTTTCATACCCTAATTCTAATCCTTATTATGCTTCCGGTGCAGGAGCTGCGGGCGCCTTAGGAGCCTTAGGAGCTTTAGGAGCTTTAGGAGCCTCAGTAGCCTCAGTAGCCTCAGTAGCTTCTGCAGGTGATCCGGGTGGCGCTGGATCATCTTTCGGTGGAACTGGTGAGGATTGTGCTGGTTTTGGTGGGCGCGGGTCACGACCATCCATAATATCTCCGATTTGATCGGAATTTATGGTTTCCCATTCCAGCAAAGCTTTCGCCATAACCTCTATTTTTTCTCTATTTTCTTCAATCAATTTACGAGCAATAGCGTACTGTTGGTCTATTATGCGACGAACTTCTTCATCCACGTTTTTCATCGTGGCTTCACTCATATTATTACTAGCGATCATGGGGTTATAAGCTTCGCCCTGATTGTCTCCATAAACCATTGGACCAAGTGATTCAGACATACCCCATTGAGTAACCATATTCCTAGCCATCTGTGTAGCGCGCTCAAAATCATTAGATGCGCCAGTGGTCATCTGCTTCATAAATACCTCTTCGGCAATACGTCCGCCAAATAATACGGCTATAGTTTGAAGTATCTCTTCACGATCCATGCTGAAACGATCTTCAACAGGCAATTGCATTGTTACACCCAACGCGCGCCCCCGTGGAATAATAGTGACTTTATGCACTGGGTCAGTTTTAGGAAGAAGCTCCGCTACCACAGCGTGTCCGGATTCATGATAAGCAGTATTACGTTTTTCTTGTTCTGGCATTATCATTGAACGCCGTTCTGTACCCATAAATATCTTGTCTTTCGCCTTCTCAAAATCTTCCATATCCACGAGTCTTTTGTTAGCCCGTGCCGCAAATAGTGCCGCTTCATTTACCAAATTTGCTAAATCAGCACCAGACATTCCGGGTGTACCTCGTGCAATAATATCTGCACAAACATCAGGATGAAGTGGCACTTTCCGCATATGGACATGAAGAATCTGTTCGCGTCCACGGATATCAGGTAACGGAACTGTCACTTGTCGATCGAATCGACCAGGACGTAGCAACGCCTCATCAAGAACATCAGCACGGTTAGTCGCTGCTATTACAATCACACCAGCTGTACCCTCAAAACCGTCCATTTCAACTAATAGCGCATTTAAAGTTTGTTCTCTCTCATCGTTACCCCCACCCATTCCTGAGCCACGTTTGCGGCCAACCGCATCGATTTCATCGATAAAAATAATGCAAGGAGAGCTTTTCTTAGCTTGCTCAAACATATCTCGTACCCGTGCAGCACCTACTCCAACGAACATTTCAACAAAGTCTGATCCTGAGATAGTGAAGAAAGGTACCTTTGCTTCACCTGCAACTGCACGTGCCAACAAGGTTTTACCTGTACCTGGACTGCCAACCATTAATACGCCACGCGGAATATGACCACCAAGTTTCTGGAATTTGGTTGGATCACGTAGAAATTCGACTAATTCTGATACTTCTTCTTTAGCTTCTTCACAACCGGCCACGTCGGCAAACGTTACATCATTACTATTCTCATCCAACACACGAGCCTTACTCTTACCGAATGAGAAGGCACCGCCACCTTTCCCACCGCCCTGCATTTGACGCATGAAGAAAATCCACACACCTATTAGCAATAACATTGGGAACCATGATACAAAGATATTCATCAATACTGATGGCTCTTCATCAGGCTTAGCTTCAACGACCACACCTGCTTTAAGCAAATCACTTACCATCCAAGGATCAGAGGGAGAGTACGTGGTAAACCTTCTCCCATCCGCTTTGATACCTTTTAGCGTACGTCCTTCGATAGTCACCTTAGCTATTCTGCCTCGGTTCACCTCATCGATGAACTGAGAATACTCCATTGGAGCCTGTGTAGTTTGACGCGTACTGAATTGATTAAACACCGTCATTAATACCAGCGCAATCACTAGCCAAATAACCATGTTTTTAACGAGATTGTTCAAGATAGCTCCTTGGGTTGCCCCGTGAAAATTCTTAATCTCCTATTTTAAACCCATTCGTAGATTTAAAACAGAGAGCGCATTAACCTGAAGTACGTCCCACCTTATTAGAGTGAGTGGCTACGGTACTCCCCCATGTTTCTTTAGTCCCAGTAAGTATATTTCGTTACTGCGACCACGTGACGCCTTAGGTTTCCGTGTCACCACCTTTTTAAATGACATACGCATGGCCTTCATAAACTGCTCAAAACCGCAACCTTGGAATACTTTGACTAAGAAATTACCGTCAGAGTTCAATTGTGCCATTGAAAATTCCAAAGCCAATTCAGCTAAATACATACAGCGTGCTTGGTCACTTATCGCTATACCAGTTATATTGGGTGACATATCAGAAATAACAAGATCAACAGGCCTTTCCCCAAGATTCTTCCTTAGCTCAGTCAAGGTAGACTCTTCTTCGAAATCGCCCCGTATAAATGTAACACTAGGTAAGGGCTTCATTTCCAATACATCAAGTGAGAATACCCTGCCACTCAATCCTACTTTATTAGCTGCCACCTGAGACCAGCCACCGGGCGTTGCACCCAGATCTATTACAGTCATTCCGAGCTTTAGTAAGTTCTCACGCTCAGAAATTTCTATCAACTTATATGCAGCACGTGAACGATAACCTTCTTTTTTTGCTTGCCTCACATAGAAATCATTTACGTGATCTTTCATCCAAGCCTTACTGGATTTTATTTTCTTCATCTAGATGATCTAGATTTTTTGAAAAAACTCATATTAATTTTCCCAACAAAGTTTATTTTCTATATTTATTTGGTACATTAATACAGAGAATTAATTGAGAATTTTGATAGTAAAAATCAGATAAAAATTGTATGGCTCTATATATATTTTACATTGAGAATCTCATACTCTCTTGTTCCACCTGGAGCCATGACCTCTGCTATATCACCTTGATGCTTACCAATTAAAGCACGAGAAATAGGTGAGCTGACAGAAATTTTCCCTTGCTTTATATCAGCCTCATCGTCACCGACTATTTGGTAAGTCACAGTCGTGTCATTAGTTATATCCTCAAGATCAATCGTAGCACCAAATACACAAGCCCCATCAGCATCAAGTTGTGCCGGATTAATGATTTGCGCATTAGAAAGTTTGCTTTCTAAGTCAGCAATACGCCCCTCGACAAACCCTTGCTTTTCTTTTGCAGCGTCATATTCTGCATTTTCTGAAAGGTCCCCATGTGAGCGTGCTTCAGCAATAGCCGCAATGACCGCCGGGCGCTCCACCGTTTTCATTTCGTGCAGTTCAACACGTAATTTTTCCGCGCCGATCTCTGTTAATGGAATTGTACTCATGGATCTATTCTCTTTAGTTATTTTCTATATTTTAATTGCTGCTCTATTATATGGTTTTAGCGGGTCCTGATTTTTTAATATTGAAGACAGTATAATTTCTGTCCACAATTACGAGCACTAATGAGGTAACTCAGATTTAATTAATTTATGTAACTTTTGTAAGTCATAAACCTTTAATTCCCTTAAATTAGCCATACCAATGCATGCAGCACGCGCACCCGCTAATGTAGTAAAGTAAGTTACCCTTGCTTGCAGTACGGCATGACGAATCGAATATGAATCCTGAACTGCACTCCGCTTGTCCCCTACTGTATTAATAATTAATTTTATTTCCCCATTTTTAATCATATCAACAATGTGAGGACGCCCTTCTTTTACTTTGTTTACTGAAACAACTTCGAGCCCAGCTTTGGATAATGCAGATGCGGTACCACGTGTAGCATAAAGGGTGAATCCCAGTTCTGCAAGTTTGCGGGCAATCTCCACTGCGGGAAGCCTGTCTGATTTACGTACACTGATAAAAATCTTTCCCTTTGTGGGTAATTTCACACCCGCTGCAAGCTGAGACTTTACAAATGCTTCTGCAAAAGTGCAACCCACTCCCATTACCTCACCAGTAGATTTCATTTCTGGTCCCAATATAGTGTCAACACCGGGAAATTTAATAAATGGAAAAACAGCTTCTTTAACAGAATAATAAGAGGGAACTACTTCATTACTTAGGCCTTGCTGAGGGAGGGTTGTCCCAACCATACAGCGAGCTGCAATTTTTGCTAATTGCAATCCAATAGCTTTGGATACAAAGGGAACAGTACGTGACGCTCTTGGATTTACTTCGAGTACATATACGACATCACCCTGAATGGCGAACTGTACGTTCATTAAGCCGACCACCTGAAGAGCTCTGGCCATGGCTGCAGTTTGCCTATTTAGTTCATCTTTCATAGCAGATGACAGACTGAATGGGGGTAGTGAGCAGGCCGAATCACCTGAATGCACACCTGCCTGTTCAATGTGCTCCATGACACCACCTATTAATACATTTTTACCATCACAGATTGCATCCACATCTACTTCAATTGCATTGTTTAGAAAATGATCCAATAAGACTGGTGAGTCGTGTGACACTTTAACTGCTTCACGCATGTATCGCTCAAGATCAAGCTTCTCATGAATTATCTCCATAGCGCGCCCACCCAGAACATAACTTGGACGTACTACCAATGGATAGCCAATCTCATCAGCAGCAGCCAGTGCAGCTGTGTAGTCACGTGCAGTACGATTAACGGGTTGCTTTAATCTAAGTTGATGCAACAGTTTTTGGAAGCGCTCTCGGTCTTCCGCACAATCTATCATGTCTGGGCTGGTACCGATGATTGGAACCCCATTTGCCTCAAGATCGCGAGCTAATTTTAATGGCGTTTGCCCACCATATTGAATAATTACTCCGAAAGGCTTCTCTAGCTCAACAATTTCAAGCACGTCTTCCAAAGTTAATGGTTCAAAATATAGGCGATCAGAAGTATCGTAATCAGTTGAGACTGTTTCTGGATTGCAATTTACCATTATTGTCTCAAAGCCATCTTCCCGCAAAGCTAATGCAGCATGGACACAACAGTAATCAAACTCAATACCTTGTCCGATTCGATTGGGCCCCCCACCCAACACGATTATTTTTTTTCTGTCGGTAGGTACTGCCTCACATTCCTCTTCATAAGTTGAATACATATAGGCAGTGTGAGTAGCAAATTCAGCTGCACATGTGTCTACCCGTTTGTAAACGGGGCGAATGTTGTGCCGATGCCGCTCATTACGAACCACAGTTTGTTCAGTATTCATTAATTTTGCTAAGCGTTTATCAGAAAAACCGCTACGTTTTAATTTGAGCAATTCGCTCGGATCAATTTTGACTATCACTTTATCAGCAAGTGCTTTCTCTTGTTTAACTAGGTCTTCTATTTGCACCAGGAACCATGGATCAATTTTTGTTAGCGCATGAACTTCCTTAAGCTCCATTCCGCAACGGAACGCATCAGCTATATACCAGATACGCTCTGGACCGGGATCGCCCAGTTCAGTTTCAATTATCTCAATATCGGTTGTTTTTTCTCCCAAGCCGTCGGAGCCTGTTTCCAGTCCTCGAAGAGCTTTCTGGAACGACTCCTGAAAAGTACGACCAATCGCCATAACCTCTCCAACTGATTTCATTTGTGTTGTTAAACGATCATTGGCCTGTGGGAATTTCTCGAAAGCGAAACGTGGAATTTTGGTAACCACATAGTCTATAGCTGGCTCGAATGAAACTGGAGTTGCTTCATTAGTAATATCATTCTTTAGCTCGTCTAATGTATAGCCTATCGCAAGCTTCGATGCTACTTTAGCAATCGGGAAACCAGTCGCCTTTGACGCTAAGGCAGAGGAACGAGAAACTCGTGGATTCATCTCAATTACAAGTATACGACCATCCTCAGGATTAATCGCAAATTGTACATTTGATCCGCCGGTTTCCACGCCAATCTCTCGTAACACCGCAATTGAGGCGTTACGCATGATTTGGTACTCTTTGTCCGTAAGGGTCTGCGCCGGAGCAACTGTAATTGAGTCACCCGTATGGACTCCCATAGGATCAATATTCTCGATAGCACATACAATAATGCAATTGTCTAATTTATCTCGTACCACTTCCATTTCAAATTCTTTCCAGCCAATTACTGATTCCTCTATCAGTAATTCTTTAGTTGGAGAGGCTTCCAGCCCATGTTCACAAATACTAAGAAATTCTTCTCGGTTGTAAGCAATACCCCCCCCGCTACCGCCCATAGTAAAGGAAGGACGAACTATAGTTGGGTAGCCAACCATCGCTTGTACCTGTAATGCTTCTTCAAGGCTATGGGCAATCGCAGAACGCGCAGAATTTAAATTAATATTCTTCATGGCTTTTTTAAATTTCTCACGATCCTCAGCCTTATCAATGGCTTCACGTGATGCGCCAATCAATTCCACATTATAATTTTTTAGTACGCCATGCTTAGCTAAATCAAGAGCGCAGTTCAGTGCAGTTTGTCCACCCATTGTAGGAAGTAATGCGTCAGGACGTTCGGTAGCAATTATTTTTTCTACCACCTGCCACGTAATCGGTTCGATGTACGTAGAATCCGCCATTTCTGGGTCAGTCATTATTGTAGCTGGATTGGAGTTTACTAAAATTACCCGATAGCCCTCCTCACGAAGGGCCTTACATGCCTGCGCGCCAGAATAATCAAATTCACATGCCTGACCAATAATAATTGGCCCTGCCCCAATAATAAGAATAGAACTAATATCTTTACGTTTAGGCATATTTTTTAACTACAATCTTGTGAAAACATGAAACATTCCAATAGATATTTTTTATACGCACCCAAATACTATTGCTTAATTTGGTCTTTTTTGTTCTCGATTATTTTGACAAAGCGGTCAAATAAATGGTCTACATCGTGTGGGCCAGGGCTCGCTTCCGGGTGCCCCTGAAAGGAAAATGCCAGTTGGCCAATTAATTCAATTCCTTGCAAACTACCGTCAAACAATGACAAATGCGTAATTTTTATATTTTTCGGCAGAGTTTTGGCATCTATTGCAAAGCCATGGTTCTGACTAGAAATCATAACTCTTTTGGTATCCAGATCCTGGACTGGATGGTTAGCGCCATGATGACCAAATTTCATTTTTATTGTTTTGGCGCCGGTTGCAAGCCCTAATAGCTGATGCCCTAAGCAGATGCCAAGAATTGGCATCTCTTTCTCAAGTAGCTTTTTAATCGTTTCAATTGCATAATCGCAGGGCTTTGGATCTCCCGGTCCATTGGAAAGAAATACACCATCCGGTTTTAAAGCAGAAATTTCATCAACTGATGTTTGAGCAGGAACAACTGTAACTCTACAATTTCTCTGCGCTAATTTTCTTAAAATACTTTGCTTAATACCAAAATCTAAAGCGACAATATGCAAATGAAAATTTTTCTTTTTCCGGCAATTCTGTCCTAGCTCTTTTACACCCTCTACCCATTCATAAGGCTGACTGCAGCTTACTACTTTAGCAAGATCCATTCCGGCTAGGCCAGAAAATTCATTAGCTTGCTTTAAGGCTTCAGGCTCATCTACCTTCCCCGCCATAAGGCAGCCAGATTGTGCGCCTTTTTCACGTAAGATACGCGTAAGTTTACGCGTATCTATTTCTGCAATAGCAACTACACCATGTTCTTTAAGGTACTCGGATAATGTCTGAGTTTTACGCCAATTACTAGCAACAAGTGGCAGATCGCGAATTACCAATCCTGCAGCATGAATCTTATTTATTTTGCCCGATTCAACGTCGTCCACGTTGATGCCCGTATTACCAATATGCGGGTAAGTCAGCGTGACAATTTGTTTAGAGTATGATGGATCAGTAAGGATCTCCTGATATCCGGTCATAGCTGTATTAAAAACTACTTCACCCGTACTAATACCCTCCGCTCCAATTGATATTCCGCGAAGAATAGTGCCGTCAGCAAGTACAAGAACGGCAGGTAAGCGTTGTGGCACTGAAGACTCCTTGAGAGTTCTATCCGGACGTGGAAAGCGGGGCGATCTAACGCTCGTCCCGCTTCACTAATTTACAAGAATTGTACGCGAAGAATGACTATTTTTCAATGTGAATGCCGATACTCTGCAAGAAAGGAAAGGTATTTTTTATACCACGCCAAATAGTTACAATATATTTAATGCGTTTGATAATACCGTAAGACTAAAATTAAAAAATATTCATTTTTGCCTAAATATTTTATAGGTACTTTTTATCAAATTATCCAACCAGGTGATTCGTAATCGCTACAAATTGTGAAATGGATAAATTTTCAGCACGCAGTCTAGGCTCAATTTCCAATGCCTCGAAGTCTTCTGGATTTAAGTAATCTTGTAATGTATTGCGGAGGGTCTTACGCCTTTGTGAGAATGCAGCAGCAACAATAGTAGAAAATAATATTTCCTTATTCTCGTCTACCATTTTTTGTTTAAGCGGGATCATGCGCACAATAGCAGATTGAACTTTAGGTATTGGAAGAAAGGACTCTGGCGAAACGGTAAACAGCTGCTCCATTTCAAAATGACTTTGTAACATAATGGAAAGTCGCCCATAGTTAGATGTAGAAGGCAAAGCAATCATGCGTTCAACAACTTCTTTTTGAAGCATGAAATGCATATCACATATATTTTTTGAAAACTTACTCAAATGAAACAAAATAGGTGTTGAAATATTGTATGGAAGGTTGCCTACTACTCGCAAATTTGTTCCCAAAGTAAAAAAATCAAATTTTAATGCGTCAGATGAGTGTACTGTCAGTTCTTTTACCGTATTCTCTTTTTGAAGACGTGCAACAATGTCACGGTCAATTTCTATTACATGCAAATGATTAAGTGAACTCAGTAGCGGTTTTGTCAGCGCACCCAATCCCGGTCCAATCTCAACCAAGAGATCATTTCTTAATGGAAGGATGGCTCGTACGATATTATGTACGACTTGGGAGTCAACTAAAAAATTCTGGCTAAAACGTTTACGGGGAATATGACGCATGATCTTGAAGAGATATAAAAGATTTTATGTGGTATAAATTTGATATCTATTGTTTAAGATTTCTATTTTCAATAAGCGTTACGGCCATTTCAATGGCTGCCTGTAAACTACCAGGGTCAGCTTGGCCTGTAGCAGCTAAATCTAGAGCAGTCCCATGATCTACTGAAGTACGGATTATGGGCAATCCCAGAGTAACATTCACACCCTTACCAAAGCTTGCATGCTTCAGAACTGGCAGCCCTTGGTCATGATACATGGCGAATATACAGTCATAGTTTTTTAAATATATAGGGTTAAAGAGAGTATCAGCAGGCAGAGGGCCTATCAAATTTATCCCTTCAGAACGTAATTTATTCAGTACCGGAATTATAATCTCCATCTCTTCACTACCAAGATGACCAGACTCGCCGGCATGAGGATTTAACCCTGCAACTACGATACGTGGTGAGGTAATCAAGAAATTTGTAATTAAATCATGATTGATTAGCCGTAATTTCTTTTCTAACTTTATTGGCGTAATAGCTTTAGCAACATCCTTGAGAGGAAGATGAGTTGTGGCAAGTGTTACACGCATACCACCCCCAACTAACATCATTACTACCTGAGAATTAGTAAGCTGAGATAAGTACTCGGTATGGCCGGTAAAAGCTATACCCGCATCATTAATTACCCCCTTATGCACTGGTGTGGTTACAGCTGCATCAAATTCCCCACTACAACAACCCTCAACTGCTCGTTCTAAAATTTTTAGAACATACCTGGAATTAGTTGAATCAAGTACTCCTGGAATTGACGGTTTTTCCAAAGGAACATGCAACACCTGTAAGCTACCAGGCTTATGATTATCTATAGTGGCTGGAGAATAATCCAGCAATTCAAGTGAACACTGCATTACTTTTGCTCGATCCCGCAGTAAATTCTTGTCTGCAATTACAATCAATTTACATGGCAACTCCTTCTGTGCAATTTGCACACAGAGGTCTGGTCCAACCCCGGCCGGTTCGCCAGCAGTAAGGATTAGAGTTGGATTGATAAAGTTGACTGGGGTCACTGTATTAATGAGTGGAACCTAAATATCCTCGGCGCGGTATTCAACGTAAGCTCGATCCCGCAATTGTTGTAACCATTCTTGATAAGCTGGGTCAGACTTACGCGCACGTATTGTTTTAGTTGCTTCTTGACGCTGCCGTTCGTTACTCACATCCTTGCTTCGGCGCTCTATGACTTGAATCAAATGCCAGCCAAAAGTAGACTGTACAGGACCGCTGATCTCCCCTGGCTGGAGCATGTCCATAGCTTTTTCAAATTCAGGTACAGTGTCACCTGGCGAGACCCAATCCAGATCACCACCTTTATCACCACTAGGATCTTCAGAATGAATTTTAGCTAATTCTTCGAAGTCCGAACCGTTATCTAAACGCTCTTTCAAACGAATTACACGGATTTTGGCATCATTTTCAGATGTTAGTTGACTTACTTTTATAAGAATATGACGAACATTAGTTTGTTCTATCACTACCGCCTTGCCGCCTCCTCCGCCTCCACGCCGATCGTGTAGCTTAAGAATATGGAAACCACCTGGGCTTTTAATTATTGGCGTAAATTCATTCTGGGGTGTGGATTTTAATTCTTTAGAAAATTTTGTTGGCAATTGTGCTGCCGGACGCCAGCCAAGCTTGCCGCCCTCTAAAGCATCAGCAGCATCAGAAAATTCAGCGGCCACCTGTGCAAAATCATTACCATTCTTTAACTTAGCCAGAGCTTCCTCCGCGCGTTTACGCTTCTCTTCAATTCTTTCCGGGCTGGCTAGATCTGGAATTCTTATCATAATGTGGGAAAGGTGGTATTCGTCTAAATTTGCAGATGATTGCTCCTGGTTATAAAGAAAATTATCTATTTCACTTTCAGATATCCTTATTTTATTGATTACTTGACGATCTTTTAAACGAACTAAAAGCATCTCATTTCTAATTTCTTCACGGAATTTATCGTAACTAATTCCTTCCTTACCAAGAAGCTCAAAGAACTCCTCTTTATTCATTTTATTTGCATTTGCAATTCGATTAAGTGCTTTTTCAAGTTCAACATCAGCCACCTCCATACCTATCTCATGTGCAAGTTGAACCTGCACGCGGGTTAGAATTTCTCTTTCCATCACCTGGTCTTCCAAAACATCTCTAGGTGGAGGCTCTATCCCCTGTTTCTGCAATTGCTTTATACTGAGATTGAGCACTTCGTCCAGCTCTTGCCGTGTTATACATTCTCCATTTACGACCACAACTATATGGTCAATAGGTTTGGCAGCTCCTATATCATCAAGGTTTTCTGCAACTACAGTAGCTGCCACAAACCAGGTGGAAAATAATAACAAATAAAATAAATATTTAATTTTCATCTTAAGACATTGAAACAAAAGATCTAGGACATTTAAATACAAAGAATGCTATGTTTATAATTTTAACTCATCGCAACTCTGAATCATCATTTTCATTTCTCCTCCCGTCGAAATTAGTATATCCGGGAATACCCCTCGTAAGAATCCTAAGTGGGTCAGAGCCGATTTGCATTATGCCACCGAGCTCTAGCTGTAAAAAGAAAGTAGTATTTGTTCTTGTCGATGAAGTACGAAGCCTCTGGCCCACAAAACGTACGGTCCAGCAACAAGCGTTATACTCAAGCCCAATAAGTTCTGAAATAGCGCTAGTGTTTCTGAGCGAGTAGTTTTGACGAGCCACGGCCCGCAATCTTTTTGTTATTGGCCACTGTGCTGAAATATCATACTGCGCTAATACGCCACGGGTGTAGCGGTAGCCAAGGTTTATCACTTTACCTATTTCCGGCTGATAGCTAATAATTGAACGCATTACATCGGTACGGCTCTTACTATGGTCAATTTGCATTGTGTGCTTAGCACTCAAAGCTGGTGTAATATTCCCTGTCAATTTAACGATAATATCCGAATTTCTTTTTGGATTTTCCACTACCCCAACCCGGGATTTTGTTAAATTCACCTGTTTTGCAACTGCCACACGAAACCGCTCAACGCCGGTATTTTCATCAATTAGACGCGATGTGAGTGACATAGTAACCCGATTTGCATCATTGATTCGATCGTTGCCGCTAAACTTATTTTCAGAAAATATTCTACCAAAGCTAAAACCCTGTATGCCAGTATCAAATTTAGGAATATGGCTTTGATTTTTATATGGAACATAAACATAGAAAAGCCGTGGCTCAACAGTTTGGTTAAATCCCTCTCCAAATATTTTAGTTTCACGGGTAGCTGTAAGACCGCTATCCAGACTCATAATTGGTAAAGTACGGCTTATGTTCTTTTCTGGTATATTTTCAGTTGGGCGATCCAGTATGTACCCAGTATGGTGTACGCCGAATTTAGGTGTAATAAACCCAAATGAGTTTTCTATAGGCTTACTGACATTAGGAAAGAATGTGTAACGTTTACCATCTACTTTATCTGGGTCTATGCCTTCATTTCTGTGAGCAAACTCTGTATAGCTAGTGTCTAATTCCAAATCAACTCCAAATACATCGCGTTGTGTTGCTCTCAGAAGAATTTGCGGTAATTTTTTGTATGGCGCGGAAGCAAGCCTAGCTGGATCCTGAACAGTCTGATACTGCGAAGCTTGGGCGCTAAAAGTTAAGATGCCGCTCTTACCAAACATGCCTGAGTATCCCAGCCTTGCCTGCTGCAATAGTTGGGTCCTGGAGGTTATTTTAAGACCCTTTCCTAGATCGCGAAAGAAAAGGTCATCTGAAACCCTATTGTAGTCAAGTCCAACATTCCAACCCTTACCCAGACCCTGTTGATGTTTGAATTGAACGCGATTACGGTTCTCCTCTGTCATGTCATCATTTGGAAGAATATCAAAAATGATGTCTCCCTTTAGCGTTTTTGTCATATAACGAAGTTCGTTGTTCACCATTATCCCGCGTTTTGACATAGCCCTAGCCCCGATTGTCGCATCTATATTAGGCGCAATATTCCAATAAAACGGTACAGAAACATCGAGGCCAGTTCTGCCATTTGTACTATAAGTGGGAGCAAGAAGCCCTGTCTTACGTTCTCCGCTATATGAGAAGCTTCCCCATGGTGTATAACCTATCGGCACACCTAGAAATTTTAGTATGGCGCCATGAGCAGTACCCGTTTTCTCGTTGTCATCCAAATTCAGCTCGTCAGCCTCAAGCATCCAGTCCTCATTTCCCTCGGGACAAGTAGTATACCGAGCTTGTTTATACTGATATTGGTTATTCCCCTTCATGGAAAGTGTTTTAGCATATCCCCTTTCACTACCATCTTTTAGTTGAAAAGTTGGGTTTTCCATCTCCCCAATTTTGCTCTCTAGATTCATCTTAAGACGTGAGCCTTCTGCTATGTCCAGCGGCCGCTCAATACGGACACCTCCTTCAACTTCGATATCATCGGAATCTTGATAATATTTCATTCGATCTGCTGTGATAATTTGCTCTTCGGTACGTAGCTCAGCATTACCAATACCTTCAATTTCTAACTCATCGTGACCCTGTATAAGATCAGCTTGTATAAATACAGGCTTTTCGTTGTTCTCTGTTTCTACGCTGTACTCCACTGTTTCACGGTCAATTCTTAATTTTCGTGATAGTGGCTTCATCAATGCAATTTGCTCACTATTGCGTAGTCCAGACTTAGCTATAGACTCAAGCCCCCTAATTCTTTTATTTTGTATATGTTTGGCCTTAACAAATAAAGGCCCGCTCTTAGCATTATTTTTAACGGAATTTAAGGCCAAATATTGACTAATATTTTGCTTGGATAATGAGGTGCCATCAAATGCTGCGTGCTTATTATTACGCAGCTCTTTTTTGGCTATAGATTCAGCCTCAAATTCACTATGGTTTTGTAAAATTTTATGGGGGGGGGCATCAAATGCTACTTGGCTACTAGTGCGCAGTTCTTTTTTACCTCTAGATTCAACCTCGAATTCACTATGGTTTTGTAATCTCTTAGTAAGAGTTACTATAGGTTTTCTTTTAAGATTTTTTTCCTCATCTGCCGATGTTGCTATCTCACTGTCAATTATCTGCGTAGATAACTGTTCATTGGCAGGCACATTGAAAGAAATACAAAACAAAAAAATAGACCAATAAATAGGACGGTAAAGTTTCAGTCTCATTTTTTATGATATCTAGCCTGAAAAAACATATGTTTACGGTTTTATCACTGTTTTCAGGTTTGCAAGTATCGAATTACCAATATTGATGCACAACAGCACATAATTTTTATGCGATTACTCTGCATAAAAGGAGAAGCAAAACCAAGCTAATTATTAAACCTACTTGGCCATGATTTATTTGAGAATTGTTGTAAGTGTAACAAAAAACTACAGACAAGCCACATACATGCTCTTACTATAGGAATAGTAGAAGTATATACGCTCTAAATTAAATGATAAATTCATTGCAAATTTGCATTACACCTAAGCGATAAAGAGAGAATGCGGCCCGTTTAGCAATGAAAAAGAAATAAGCAATTGATTCCATTTATTTAACTTAGTTTTAAATTGAATTATTAGTACTTAGGACAAATCTATTGCCGAAGATATAGTACGAGAATCTTTGAACGTATACTTTTGATTGGAGAACCATACTATGCATATCCATATTCTTGGTATCTGTGGCACCTTTATGGGCGGTATAGCAGTTATTGCTCGACAAGCTGGGCATGAAGTTACAGGTTGCGATTCTAGTGTCTATCCCCCCATGAGTACTCAGCTTGAGTCTCATGGCATTAAATTAATTGAAGGGTATGATCCTAATCAAATTGAGCTTAAACCAGATATATTTGTAATTGGTAACGTTGTTTCTAGGGGAAACCTATTAATGGAGGAGATATTAAATCGTAATTTACAATATATCTCTGCACCTCAATGGCTCTCAGAAAATGTACTTAAGGACAAATGGGTACTAGCTGTTTCTGGCACCCATGGCAAGACTACGACGAGCTCAATGTTGGCATGGATACTAGAGTACGCCGGAATGAAGCCGGGGTTTCTTATTGGAGGGATACCTGAGAATTTTAGTGTTTCAGCCAGACTAAGCAGTGATTCACCCTTCTTTGTTATTGAAGCTGATGAGTACGATACTGCTTTCTTTGACAAGCGTTCCAAATTCGTACATCTGCAGCCCAGAACAGCAATCCTCAATAATCTGGAGTTCGATCATTCTGATATATTCGTCGATCTTGCTTCTATAATGCAACAATTTCATCATTTTGTACGGTTAATCCCAAAAAATGGCCTGATAATCACTAATGGCCGGGAAGAGAACTTAGAAGAAGTTCTTGCCAAGGGGTGTTGGACGCCAATAGAGAAAATAGGAGTCGATGATGGTTGGCAAGCTAGGACTCTGGGTAATGACAGTACTGATATTTCGTTTAGGGGAAAATCGCAGGGCACTTTGAATTGGGGACTGATGGGGGAACATAACCGGATGAATGCTTTGGCCGCACTAGCTGCTGCTCATCATGCCGGTGTAACAATTGAAATAGGAATCACAGCGCTGAGAAAATTTAAAAATGTCAAACGCCGAATGGAGTTATGCGGTGTAGCGAATGAAATTACTGTGTACGATGACTTTGCACATCACCCTACAGCAATTCAGACAACCTTGGAAGGTTTAAGAAATAAAATAAATGATGCGCGAATTATCGCGGTATTGGAACCTCGTTCTAATACCATGAGAATGGGCACATGGCAGGACCGTCTTGCTGAATGCCTCAAAGCCGCTGATTTAGTATTTTGTTATACATCAAATTTGGGATGGGACGTGGAGGAGGCGTTAAAACCCATAGGCTCAAGAGCTGTGAGCAGCGATAATCTTGAGAAATTAATTGAAGCAATCACCGTAGCTACACATCCAGGTGATTATGTGCTGATCATGAGCAACGGGGGGTTTGGCGGTATACAAGAAAAGATTCTTAAGTCGTTAAATACCATCCATCAGTCATAAATAGGTCTGTTATTTAGCGAATGAACTGGTGTATGTATAGGAGGAATAAATAGACCCTAAATTAAAGAAGTAGCAAACTATGCCGACACTAGATTGGCGGCAGATTTCTTATCTTCTATATTTTTTTAATTCTTTAGACTTAAATTTGACGAACTATTATTTTTAATAAACAGGCAAAAATTAGAAAAAGAGTTAGCGTTTATATTATCTCCAAATATCTACTCTAAAAAGCACAAACCTTATCCTTCTTACTAGAAACAGAATCCTCTTTTCTGTCCCAGAAAAAATCCCTTATCTGTTGAAAGCAATTAAATAATTGCTCCCCCCCATTTCCTAAAACCCTCAACACAAAACCATTTGCAGCCATTTCAGAGACCCCGAAAGAAATATTTTCCTCATCTTTAATAATCCCTAAAACCTCCTCTATTAAATCGCAAATGCTATGGGAACCCTTAGTGTTCATATATATAAAAGTAGCTTGATGAGTATATTCTTCTAACTGAATAACTGTATTAACTGAGTGAATTTTAGGTTCAAGTATTATTTTGTCCTTTAGAACCAAAAGATCATTAAAATAAATCTCAGTCACATTCTGAAAATAAGTAAACTTAAATATTTCACCCGATATTTTCTTATTAGGGTAAATATTTTCAGAATTTTTTCGACCACAAGTTACAACTTCACCTAGAATTAATTCACAATCTTTATCAAGATTAATAACAGTACGATTCCTAAATATAGAGCTCTCCTGCGGTACAACTGGGTGTGGAACATAACAAAAAGAACTATTAGGAGCGAGGCTTACTTTCATTGTCTGCGAAGAACCCTTCTTCATGTTATACAGACGTTGGTAAGATTGGGTCTGTAATTGGAATCGACTATTTTCCTCTATATTAATTTCTATCTCATGGTTATCCGAATCTAATAAACCAGGAGATGAACTTCCAAGCATCATATACAAAGAACCATCATCTTTAACTTGTCCAACATTTGTAATTCGAAAGGGAACGCTAACATAGCTATCCATTAAGTTTGACTTTCCTTCCTTAAAACCTGCTCTAATATATAAATTGGCCATAGGTTACTTTACAAAAAATTTAAACCCTCACATATCCTTCTTTAAATGACAAAAATTAGTCTTGAATTATGAAATATAGGATCGAATAGAATAAAAATGGCATGCTAGATAAAAACCAGAGCCTAAGATAAGCGGCTAAAATATTTATTACCTAACCTACCTCATAATACATATAGATTAAATATATTCGCTATAAATAAATATATTGCTTTCTATACTAGAGCTATGAAATAGAAACTTTCAGAATAATATTAATCGTATCAGAGTCAGTCTGATAAGTCACATCCATAGTCCATATCTGTAATTGCTGCACTACCAATCTAAACTATTGCGCCAAAATAATTACAGCCACGAATATTATTTTAATACTTGTGCTTCCCTTTCTAACACTTTTTAGATACCATGTTTTATAAGTAGATCCAGACCACTCTTGATTACTCTTTTTAAATACTAAATTTTAATTCCCCATGAGTCAGATAATTCATAACGTCTCAGATGAGACATTTGAGACGGAAGTACTGCAATCAAATATACCTGTATTAGTCGATTACTGGGCACCATGGTGCGGTCCATGTAAGATGATTGCACCTATACTAATAGGGATTGCCGAAGAATATGGCGATCGCCTAAAAGTGGCTAAGCTTAATATCGATGAGAATCAAGCCACGCCACCTAAATATGGAATTAGGGGCATACCAACACTAATGCTTTTTAAAAATGGAAATATTGAAGCGACTAAAGTTGGCCAATTATCCAAGGCCCAATTAACTGCATTTATTGACAGCCATATCTAAATCCGATAATATAATTACAGAGCATATCTCTGAAGCTCGATTCACAGCATAACCAATGCGATTTTAATTTCTTGTACCACCAAAACCTAACACTATCCAACACTTCCAAGCTTTTTACACGCCTTACTAACGCTTTAGACCTAAGTTTTCTTTACTTTCCGAGTACTCCGTATGCATCTATCAGACCTTAAAAATCTTCCCGTAACTGAACTAGTAGAAATGGCCGTTGCTAATAAAGTCGATGGTGCTAACCGACTTCGTAAACAGGACCTAATTTTTGCCCTGCTGAAAAATGAGGCACGCAAGGGAGAAAGTATTTTTGGTGAAGGTACTCTTGAGGTTCTTCAAGACGGCTTTGGTTTTCTACGATCACCTGATACGTCCTATTTAGCTGGTCCTGATGATATATATGTTTCCCCCAGTCAAATAAGAAGATTTAATTTACACACAGGAGACTCAATAGACGGGGAAATTCGTACCCCAAAAGATGGCGAACGATATTTTGCGTTAGTAAAAGTAGACAAGGTTAATAGTGACTCACCAGAAAGCTCTAAGCACAAAATCCTATTTGAAAACCTTACCCCACTATTTCCTACGCGACGGCTTCTTCTTGAACGAGATATTAAGGCTGAAGAAAATGTAACCAGCCGTATTATTGACCTTATAGCACCTATTGGAATGGGGCAACGAGCCTTAGTTGTTTCAAGCCCCAAGTCTGGAAAGACTGTAATGCTTCAAAATATTGCTCATGCAATAGCTTCTAATTATCCTGATGTAACTCTAATGGTTCTATTAATTGATGAGCGACCAGAGGAAGTAACTGAAATGATCCGTTCAGTTAGAGGAGAAGTTATTTCATCAACCTTTGATGAACCGGCAATACGTCACGTACAAGTAGCTGACATGGTTATTGAGAAAGCTAAACGCTTGGTCGAACATAAGAAAGATGTTGTGATACTTTTAGACTCGATTACACGTCTAGCTCGTGCCTACAATACTGTAATCCCTGCCTCTGGCAAGGTCCTGACTGGTGGTGTCGACGCAAATGCTCTACAACGGCCGAAACGATTCTTTGGAGCCGCACGTAATATAGAAGAGGGTGGTTCCCTAACTATCATTGCGACTGCGCTAGTTGATACTGGTTCACGCATGGATGACGTGATATATGAAGAATTTAAAGGTACTGGAAATAGTGAAATCCATCTTGACCGACGCATGGCAGAGAAACGTACTTACCCAGCTATAAATGTTAACCGTTCTGGCACACGTAAAGAAGAGCTACTTATCAAACCTGATGATCTACAGAAAATTTGGGTGTTACGTAAACTACTCTACCCAATGGATGATGTTGAGGCAATGGAGTTTCTACTAGACAAAATAAAAGCCACAAAAAATAATGGTGATTTCTTTGATTCAATGAAAAGACCGTAAAGTCCATGCCAAATAGTATTTATCCTATAGTTGCAACCAGATTCATATTAAAGGATAATGTTCGATTTTCCGTCTAGCTGTTTACGAAATTGTGCTGCAAAATAAGGACTCAGAGAAATGAAAGCTGAAATTCATCCAAGCTACCAAGAAATAAAAGTAACGTGCAGTTGTGGCAATACCTTCCAAACAAGATCCACCCTGGATAAACCACTACAAATTGAAGTATGTTCTATCTGTCATCCATTTTATACTGGAAAACAAAAAATTGTTGATACCGCTGGACGGGTTGAAAAATTTAGAAAAAAATATGGCGTCAAAGCAGAAGATACAGCGGCACCTTAGAAAAGTGTCTTGTATAGATAACATCTGCCCGTTGCTTTACCTTAACTAAGCCGTGATAAAAGTTAGCTCTAGCCCCTCCCCCCAGCCTTAGTCTCTACATACTAGCTATTTCTAATAATAGAATTGAAACGCATTTTAGGAGGATGAGAACATTCTTCTAAAAAATATTAAAAGATATTCTTTCGTAGCGTAGCAAAGACATTTACAACATAATCTATCTGATCCTCAGTATGAGCCGCGCTGACACTGCACCGAACCAATGATTTGCCATCAGGTGCAGCTGGTGGCAGTATCAAATTAACATAGATACCCTGATCAAAAAGAGCTTTCCAAAGTATTATTGCCTGTTTGGGACTATCTAATATCGTTGCAATTATTGGTCCGGGCTCTGGGCCAAGTTTATAACCCTGCTTATCTAAACTCGAATAAAGCTTATGTGCATTTTTCCACAGTTTATTTCGTAATTCAGTACCATCTCTCAATAATTTTAGTGCAGCTCTTGTAGACGCAATAGTAGATGGTGAGGGTGAAGCTGTAAAAATGTAAGGTCGACTAACATATCTTAACTGATCAAGCTGCATATGATTACTAACGCAATATCCTCCTATGCTACCAAGACTCTTGCTAAAAGTTCCGGTAATAAAATCAACTTCATTTATAAGCCCTGTTTCTTCCACAAGGCCCTGTCCAGTTTTACCTAAAACCCCAATTGAATGCGCTTCATCAAGAAGTAAAATGCTACCGTAAGAATTCTTTATTTTAACAATATCCGCAAGAGGTGCGCGATCACCTAGCATGCTATAAATACCTTCAATTATAATCAAAGTGGAGCTCGCTCTTTCTCCTAAGCGCTTAAGCCTCTTCTCCATATCTACCATATCATTGTGCCGGAATCTAATTATCTCAGCAC
>Ga0233427_10001335_pt1 | contig 27141 bp, 27 predicted proteins | sample SI_118_April2016_5_FD_179885 | JGI IMG/M metagenome (GOLD analysis project Ga0233427, IMG submission 179885) | Seawater microbial communities from Saanich Inlet, British Columbia, Canada - SI_118_April2016_100_MG | ecosystem: Environmental > Aquatic > Marine > Inlet | place: Canada: British...
AGTCGAATGATATTGATTATGTGCAAGCCTTGTCCGCTACGTTATTGATTGAACTAACAGTTGCACTTAACGCTTTTCACCATACAAATCGCACGACACGCTACTGGAATATATTGCTCGGTCATTGGTTACAGTTCTATGTGACTGTGTGTTTCAATCGATATTTCACTATCGAGCAGGCTTTAAAATGCTATAAAACAACCAGCACTACAGTGCTCGACTCGGCAGATTATAGCCTTGCCACACCTGATTCATCAAGCTTTATATGGGCTTGTAATGATGATGATGTTTGGAACAGCATGCTTTATGCACGAGCACTTCAATACATGGGTTGTAAGAATGTTGAGTTGGACTCAGTTCACATTGAAAATGAAAAATATTTTAAACAAAAACAAAATTTTTCGACTACTCATCGCTTGCGCATTAAACAGCTCATTAAAGCTATGGGTTATTATATATTGCCTAAGCTTAGTAAGCATAATGATTCATTTATAATCAATAGCTATTTACCAAAATGGCAAGAAATAAAACTACAACTTGCACTAGGGCAATGCCCGCAGTTGTGGCAAAGCCCACCTTTAAATGCGGTCTCGATCGACCTCAAAATGCGCAGAAAATTTACGATTAGCAGTGAATGCCATACTGGTTTCGAACAATTCGTTCGTGACTTATTGCCCGACATTATCCCTGCGTGCTTCTTAGAAGGTTATGAAGAACTTAACCAGCAGGTTAAGTCCCTACCATGGCCTAGTAAACCAAAGTTTATTTTCACAAGTAATAATTTTGATACGGATGAAATTTTTAAAGCATGGACGGGGCTTAAGGCCGAACAAGGAGTTTCATACTTTACTGGCCAGCATGGCAGTCTTTTTGGAACAATGCTTGGTAGTCAAAACTGGCCAGTGCAGGTGTCGGCGGATAAGTTTTTCACATGGGGGTGGACGAACGGTAACACAAATAATATTCCAGCCTTTGTTTTTAAAATAGCTAATCAGACAATAGGAGCGAAGCCAGATGGCGGCCTGCTGCTAATTGAGCTTTACGCCAACCATAAACCTAGCCTCTATGAATTTGGTATTTACCAAGAACAGCAATTCCGCTTTGTAGAAGCACTGCCCGAAAAAATACAAAATGAACTCACAGTGCGCCTTCATGGCGCATGGCGTAATACGCGTTGGTCAGACGACAAGCGCTGGAGCGACCGCATGCCGTCAGTGCATGTAGAAGCAGGGGATGCCCCTATTCAAAAACTAATTGCTAAAAGTCGCCTAGTGGTGCACTCATACGACTCCACTGGAATTTTAGAGGGTTTGGCCTCAAACATTCCAACCTTGTGCTTTTGGAATGGTGGGTTAGATCATCTGCTGCCTAATGTAAAACCTTATTATGAGCTGCTAAGGGGGGCGGGCATACTTGCGGACTCTCCGGAGCACGCGGCACTACTTGTTGTACAGTATTGGGATAACATTGATGGATGGTGGAAAAGTGAACAAGTACAAAACGCTAGGAGGCTGTTCTGTGAGCAATATGCACGAGTTGAGAAGCATCCAGTACGGACTATGAAGCGATTGCTGACGACAGCTGCGATAAGTCAAAACAATCAAATAAGGAATAATACTTAGGAAAACAAATGATACCTACAAAAAAAATATTAGATCTGGGATGTGGTAAAAAGAAACGAGATGACCCAATTGGGGTTGATTGGTCTGATCGTCACGATGCTGACGTAATCCAAGATTTAAATATGCTCCCTTACCCATTCTCGGATAATGAAATAGACGAGATTTTTTAGATAATGTTCTTGAGCACTTAAATGATCCGATGAGAGTCATGCAGGAAATTCATAGAATAAGTAAAGTAAATGGTAGCGTTAAGCTTACTGTTCCCTACTTTCAATCAGTATGGGCATTTATTGATCCAACCCATAAGGCATTTTTTACCGACGATTCTTTTGCTTATTATGATCCATCATATATTATTTGTCAGAGATATGATTATGTTGATACTAGATTTAAGGTGGAGAGAATAGTTTTTAATGAAACTTTACCTACCTCGCGAATACATTGGGTAAAAAAACTGGTTATTCAAATCGCAAATAAATGGCCAAATAGATATGAAACTTATCTGAGTCATTTGGCCCCGCTTGATGACATCACATACTGTTTAAGAAAAATATAATAATTTAATATGAAATTATCAATATGTATTCCGACATATAATCGCGCTAAACACTTGCGGAACTGTTTGCAATCTATAAATATCGCCGCTCAGCATTTGGATGAAAGTTTAAAGGTTGAAATTTGCATATCAGACAATTGCTCTTCCGATGCTACAGAGGATGTTGTTAGGCGGGCAAATCTTACGTTGCCAGTTAAATATTGTAGAAATCAAAGTAATCTTGGCATACCGAGAAATTTTTTAAACGCCGTAGATATGGCCAAAGGGGATTTCGCTTGGCTGGTTGGTGATGATGACTTACTTATGCCAGATAGTCTTATGCGGCTATGTAAATTAATTGATATACATCCTAATGTTGATTTCTTTTATGTGAATGCTTTTCATTTAACTACGGAGTATGTTTTATCTCACTCTCAGCCATTCAATACAGTAAACTTGCCTAATGATATGATTGCATTTTCGGGGAAGCTGGAAAGTGGTGAGTGTCAATTTTTGGATCTGATAGATCCAAAAGTTTCTTTTGATTTTTTGGGTGGAATGTTTTTAGCAGTATTTCGTCGTTCTAAGTGGCAAGAAAATAAGCATATGTTGGATGAGGATGCTATTTCTGATTTGCGCACCTTATCTCATTTTGATAATACATTCCCACATGTCAAAATTTTCGCCTATGCCTTTTCAAAATCAATTGCGTATTTCAACCCACATCCTCTTGTAGTCTGTTTGTCTGGCGCACGTGAATGGGCACCAATGCAATCAATGATAATGAGTGTACGTTTGATTGAGGCATTAGAATTGTATCGCAAAGTTGGATTAGGATTTTTACGGTATCTTAAATGCAGAAACTATGCACTTCGAGCTTTTCTGCCCCAGATGGCTTGGATGTTTTTGCACCCCAAGGTGTCTGGATTGCGATATGTAAAACTTAATAAATCTATGTTTGGTAATCTAATGTACCCAAACTTTTATTTATCACCATTTTATTATGTTATGCGGAAATTAGGTGTATTTATAAGCAGGTTTAATATTTATTCGCTAAAGCAACAAAAGTTATAACCTACTTCGTTATGACAACAGTTACAAAAATTTAAATTAATCAGGAAATAATTATGCAGGAAATAACCCACTGTGAAGTTTGTGGTAATACTAAGTTAGACTCAGTTCTAAATTTAGGTATGCACCCCTTATGTGATGACCTTGTAAGCGTTGGCAATGATCGCATTTGTCAAGAGTATCCCATTGAAATATTATTTTGCCCTACTTGCATTACTGGACATCAGAGCTACCAAGTGCCGAAGCATGAACTTTTTCCTGCTTCGTATCACTATCGCTCTCGATTTACAGCGGATGTTCTAAATGGTATGCGAAATCTTGTTGAGGGGTGCGAGCAAAAATTTGAGAATCTTTCCGGTAAAGTTGTTATTGATATCGGCTGTAATGACGGTAGCTTGCTTGGATTTTTCAGAGAAAAAGGGGCTGTAACTATTGGGATTGAGCCGACTGATGCTGCGGACGATGCCAAGCTTTCTGGCCATGTTGTCTATAAGGATTATTTATCAGAAAGCATGGCGCAGGAAGTGGTGCGCATACATGGTGCTCCTGATTTTATTACATTTACTAATGTGTTTGCTCACATTGAAGACCTTGCAGCGGTACTCCGCGCCGTAAAAAGCATGATGGCTGAGAACACGGTTGTAGTCATAGAAAACCATTACCTTGGCTCGGTGCTTAATGGTAACCAGTTTGATACTTTCTACCATGAGCACCCTAGAACTTATAGCTACACATCATTTATTCATATGGCTCGTACGTTAGGTGTGCAGATATCGGATGTTGATTTCCCATCTCGCTACGGTGGTAATATTCGCGTGTTCTTAGGTGCGCCCACTAAGTCTATTGGTATGGACCAATTAAAGTCTGATGCATTAGATATACGGGAGGCTGCTTTTGAAGCGGAATTTTCCAAAATGAATAGTAATATTGATCGCTGGAAAATAAACAAAAGCTCCCAGTTGAAAGCTTTAATTAAGCAATATGGTCCTTTGCGGGGAAAGGCTTTTCCTGGTAGAGCTGCTATTCTTATTAAGCTTTTGGATTTGGATGAATCATCAATCTCGGCTGTGTATGAAAAGCCAGGATCTTTAAAGATTGGTCACTACCTACCTGGTACACGCATCCCAATCCTGTCTGACGATGAGCTGCTGGCTATGAAAGACAAGGCCTTACCTTTGCTTAATTTAGCGTGGCATATTCCAAGCGAAATCAGAACTTACCTTGCAGCTAATGGCTACACAGGCCCTATCATTGATATTCTTAGTACCGATGAATTTCTGGAGCGCTGATAAATCAGGTGGTTGTGGTCAGTGATAAATTTAGACAAGAGTGATTCGGATGTTATTCATTGGCCCAATGAGATTGTTGTAATTGGCGGTGGTAGATGGGCTAGAGTCATTGTTGGTCAGCTACAAGACCTTGTGCCTAAATCGACAACCATAAAGATTCATACGTCTCGAAATATTATTGGTATGTCGAAGTGGGTTGATGAGCAAAGATATAAAAATGTATGGGTGGAAGCTGAATTTCTACGATTTGACGCTTGTAAGACTTCTGCTGTAATAGTCGCTAATGCAGCACGAGATCACGAAATGGCAATTGATGCAGGGCTTAATGTTGGCGCCGCAGTTCTAGTTGAAAAGCCCGTAACCCTGTCAACCAATTCGGCACGTCGACTTTCTGATCTGGCAAAAGATCGGGGCTTATATTTTGCTTCCGCACATGTTTTCATGTTTGCACGCTACATCGCTGCGCTCGCAAAACAAGTAGTAGTTGCAGGTCCAATAGAACATATCCGAGTCATTTGGTGCGACCAAAAGGCAGAAGAGCGCTATGGTGAAAACAAGACCTATGACCCAAGTCTGCCTATTTATGCAGATTGTTTGCCACACGTATTATCTATTTTTGAGATGCTTGCGCCTGATTTGCCTCTACAATTCGTGTGCTTGAGTCTATATCGAGGGGGTAGTCACCTAGAGCTTCAAATGATGTTGGGCACAATTCCTTGTAGTATAAGGTTTGAACGAAATAGCGATGCAAGACAGCGCATTATTGAAGTCCCAAACGCATGGCAACATTTCCGTTGCGATTTTACCCGAGAACCAGGGGTTATATTCTCTGGGGAAATTAAAGAAGAAAGTGACATGGATTGGGATAGAAGTCCTAGACCCTTGGCGAGTCAACTTACAGCATTTTTGAGAGGTGCTGGGGGTGGATATAGGGATCCGCGGTTGGATATAAAACATGGCCTACGTGCCTGTCGCATGATTGATGTTGTGTCCGCTAACTACAATGAGGCGCAACAATTATGGATGGTTGAAAACTTGCTTGTTGAGTGTTCAAGGATCGGTGATGATCTGCACTATGCTCTCAGTGAGTTACTTTTAGCTAAAGGCATCGTTGATTCCTTAGAGCTTAAAGATGAAATAAATCGTGTGTACAAAGATTGTAGTGGACGCAGCGCAGCGTATATAGGTAATTATTTAGGTAATTATTTAGGTAACATCTAATTTAAATGAAAGTTTGAGGTATTTATCATGAAAGTAGTAATTCTAGCTGGTGGTTATGGTACGCGTATTCGTGATGTGGCGGACGATATTCCTAAGCCGATGATTCCAATCGGCCCTTATCCTATTCTTTGGCACATTATGAAATCATATGCGCACTTCGGCCATACAGAATTCATTATTTGCCTAGGCTACAAGGGGCAGTCTATTAAAGACTTCTTTCTTAATTATGAAGCACATACGCGGGATTTAACTATTACTCTAGGGGTTAGTAGTGGCGTGAATTATCACAATAACCATGATGAACTAGGTTGGAAAGTAAAGCTTCTAGATACTGGAATGCATTCGATGACGGGTGCTAGGGTTGCGCTTATTAAGGATTTTGTACAGGGTGAAGATTTTATGCTCACTTATGGCGATGGTGTGAGTGATGTGGATATTGGGCAGTTGGTTGAGTTTCATAAGTCGCACGGCAAAATACTAACGGTTACTGGTGTGCACCCACCAGGTCGCTTTGGTGAAATGATGTGTGGTGCAGATGGCAAGATTCTGGAGTTTAATGAAAAGCCACAGGCAACCGATGGTCGTATTAATGGTGGATATTTTGTCGCCAGCCATAAGATATTTGATTACCTAGATGATCGCGAGGATTTGGTTTTTGAGCAAGAGCCCATTCGCCAATTAGTTAAAGATGAACAGTTGATGATGTTTAAACATGATGGATTTTGGCAGCCGATGGATACTAGCCGTGAATATCAGTTGCTTAACGCATTATACAAAAAAGGGAATGCGCCATGGGTGCGATAGATATGCGCGGGGTTCTTGAATCTTTTCGTGGTAAGCGCGTATTTGTTACCGGGCATACTGGTTTTAAAGGAACATGGCTAACCTTTTTGCTTAAAGAGCTTGGCGCGGAAGTGATGGGTTATGCTTTGCCACCCGAGCCAGGTCCAAGTCATTTTGTATTATTAGGTATGCAAGACAAAATAAATCACGTATTGGGTGATGTTCGTGATGCTGCTAATTTAAATGCCGCAATGCAGTCTTTTCAGCCAGAGATTGTTTTTCATTTTGCGGCGCAAGCGCTGGTAAAAAAATCGTATGCTGATCCAGCGCTTACTTTTGATACCAATGTAATGGGTTCAGTGAATTTGCTAGATGCCGTTAGGCAATGTAGCACTGTGCGTTCGTTGGTTTATATTACCTCGGATAAATGCTACGAAAATCTTGAGTGGGTATGGGGTTATCGTGAAAATGATCAACTAGGCGGGCATGATCCATACAGCGCCTCTAAGGCCGCTGCTGAAATTGTATTTTCTGCCTATGCTCGCTCATTCCTTGCTTCTCGGCCAACTCTAGGGGCCGCGACGGCACGTGCTGGCAACGTGATAGGTGGTGGTGACTGGGCTGCAGACCGCATTGTGCCAGACTGCATTCGCGCTATCGAAAATGGGCTACCAATCCAGCTACGTAACTTTAATGCCACACGTCCTTGGCAGCATGTGCTAGAGCCGCTATCTGGTTATATGATGCTGGCGGCCAAATTATATGAGCAGCCAGAGCGATATGGTGGTTCGTGGAACTTTGGCCCATCTACATCTGAGGTGCGTACTGTGTATGATGTGGCGACATCTATTATTCTAGCACTAGGTCGTGGCAGTATCGAAAGTATTGGATCTCAAGACCAGCACCATGAGGCACGTTTACTGCAACTCAATTGCGACAAGGCTCAAGAAGACCTTGGTTGGCATTCTCGTTGGGGCGTTGAAAAAACAATTGCGGCTACAGCTGAGTGGTATAAAACCATTATGGCTGGTGGCAATGTAGAAGATATCACACGCACGCAACTACAAGATTTTTTTCCGGAGTTGCTATGATTGAAGGCGTAACACTTACACCACTAAGGCAGATATTTGACGAACGTGGCAAGGTCATGCACATGTTACGAGAAGATTCGCCTGTATTTTCTAGTTTTGGCGAGATCTATTTTTCTTGTACCTACCCTGGCGCCATTAAAGCTTGGCATCTACACAAGCGGATGACACTCAATTATGCGGCTATTTATGGCGAGATAAAGTGTGTTCTTTTTGACGATCGCCCCGATAGCAAAACTCGTGGTTGCATTGATGAATACTTTCTCTCCCCCGAGAATTATTACTTGTTAACTGTGCCACCGTTGATTTGGAATGGCTGGAAAGGGCTGGGCGAACATACCTCTATCGTCGCTAATTGTGCCTCTATTCCGCATGACCCTAGTGAGATTGAACGTAAACCTGCCTTTGATTCTAGCATCCCCTACGATTGGCAGATTCAGCACAAATGACACACAGAGTTTTGGTCACAGGCGGTATGGGTTTTGTTGGCGGGCGTGTGGCGCAGTCACTCGCTACACGTGGCGATGTTACGCTTACCTTAGGTAGCAGAACAGTGCAGACAAGCCCATACTGGCTACCTAGCGCACAGGTTGTGACGATGGATTGGCGTTCGCCACAAAGTTTAACATTGGCTTGTGATGGTATAGACACTCTCGTGCATCTAGCTGGCATGAATGATACTGACTGTTTGCGTGACCCAGTGGCCGCATTAGAGATTAATGCAGTGAACACGGCACGCTTGATGCTAGCCGCCAAAGTGGCAGGCGTAAAGCGCGTTATCTATTTTTCAACAGCTCACGTTTATGGCCCAAGTTTAGTTGGCCAAATTGATGAATTCACTTTTCCCAAAGGCCGTCATCCCTACGCCACCAGTCATCGTGCCGCGGAGGATGTGGTGTTAGCAGCCACCAATGCAAATATGGACAGTATTGTACTAAGGCTATCCAACGGTTTTGGTGTTCCTGCTCACTCGGCGGTGAATGCATGGATGCTGTTAATGAATGACCTATGCCGTCAAGCAGTGACTTTGCGTAGCATGACTTTGCGATCAACAGGCTTGCAACGACGCGATTTTATAACATTACAAGATGTATCGCGTGTGGTTTCCCACATGATTGACTTACCAAACAACCCGATTGGCGATGGGTTATTTAATGTTGGTAGTGGTAAATCTTCACGGGTAATTGATATGGTGGAATTGATACAAGCAAGATGCACAGAAGTGCTGGGATATACTCCTGAAATTATTCGCCTACAACCTGCCGAGGGTGATGAAAGCCGTAACTTGGATTATAGAATTGATAAATTATTGAGCACAGGCTTTACATTGAGCGGTAATCCAGTGTTAGAGATCGACGATATTCTGCACATGTGCAATGAATATTTTATGGTTGAAAATTAAAATGGGTACAACACCGCTCGTATCAGTCGTTATCCCCACTTACAACAGAGCTATCGATCTCGAACGCGCACTGAAATCAGTGCAAGCCCAAACGTTTACTCAATGGGAAGTATTAATTGTTGATAATCACTCCGTTGATAATACAGATGAAGTAGTGAGCGGTTTTAATGACCCAAGAATAAAGTTGTTAAAGATTCATAATAACGGTGTGATTGCTGCTTCTCGCAATATGGGAATACGTGAAGCATCTGGTGAATACATCGCCTTTTTAGACTCGGACGATTGGTGGAAACCGGAGAAATTAAGGCTAAGCTTGGATGCGCTGAATGCAGGGGCTGATATTGTTTATCATGATTTGTTTCTTGTAACCAAATCTGAGCAACGATTATTTTGGAAAAAAGTAACTACGCGCGGATTAACAAGACCTGTGTTTGTCAATTTACTGACTAACGGTAATTGTATTAACAACTCAAGCGTTGTTGTTAAAAAGAAACTTTTAACTTCTATAGGTGGGGTATCGGAAGATTATGATTTAATTGCCGCAGAAGATTACGACTGCTGGCTAAAAATTGCTAAGCTTACAGATAAGTTTACTAGAATACCTAAATCACTGGGCTATTACTGGGCTGGTAGTGGCAACATTAGCAATCCAGAACGGACAATTGAGAATGTTGATGCTATCGTGCTACGTTATTTAAATGACAAGTGCATGCATCATAATGGTGGTGTTAACTGGATTCATTATTCCCGTGGCCGCGCGTATTTTTTATTGCGTAATTTTGAGATGGCTAAAAAACATTTAAGTAAAATTGGCTGGCTTGGTACGCCGTTGAGGATTTATATCAAGAGTCAATGGATGCTTCAGCTCATGAAGTTGGCCACATGAAGATTTTTGAGAAACACTAAATTTATGAAAATAAGTCTTAGTATATTAAGGGCACCTCTAAAAATTCAGAGTTCGCTCAAATGCAAGGTGCGGAAAAAATTTCGCAACGCCGCATATGATTGATATATCCTATAAGAATGGTTGTAAGCAGATGTCAAAATTTTATTTTTATGGGTGGTCATTCCTAATTGTCTTGGCGTATCCTCCTTTGATATTTACAGATAAACTGTCTGATGCATTGAGAATAACTTGCTTTTTCTTACTAACCTTATATTTATTTTCTAAAACAAAAATATTGCTCCGTAGGCACGTAGTAAGTATATCATTATTAATCATATTGATAGGCATTCAGTTGATTCAGATTGATTTTGAGAATCAAGTGGATGTGAGGAATGCAGGAAGTCTATTTTTGACGTTAGCTTTTGCTATTGCTCTTGATCGGGCAAGCACTAACAATGTACTGTCTGCTATTTTGGCGAAATTCTATATCTATCTGTTTACTTTAATTCCGATTTTAATGATATTTGCAATAGGGTTTTATTTTGTTTTTGGGGGGGCAAATCCATTTAACCTAAATATTGGCGCAGTGGATAGTAATATGTTCATCCATACGCCATTTGGCGTTTTGCTACCCAAATTTACAGACAGTGTATTTTTACGTAGTACCAACTTTTTTCATGAGCCTGTGTTCTTAGCATTTTTTCTGGCAATTAACACTTATCTACCGGTAATTGGCTCAGGATTTTGTGCGCGTAACTTTAACAAATTAAATTTTGTTGGGGGTATTTTGACTTTATCTTTTCTCTATGGAATTATAGTTATAACGGTACTCTGGTGGAGGGCGATGCTACAATTTCGACCGCTTCGAAATATAATTATTACAGGTTTTCTATTCATATTGGTATTACTTGTGTTAAATTATCAAGTCCTAGAAACGATGAGCTCACTGAGTGATCGATTAGATAGGATGTATATCTATGTTTCGCTTTATCCAATGCTATCAAGTACTGAGTTATGGCTAGGTACAGGTTTTAATGTGGCTACAGGGTTTGACAAGGCAATGAGCGCTGGTGTTTTTTCATTGCTTTATAAGCTTGGTATTGTTGGTTTGGTTTCCATTGTCACACTAATTTGGATGTTCGCTCGGAAGAACATGTCATTGCTTATAGCATGTTTGTTTGCACTATTCAGCTTTGAGCCATATTTGTTCCCCTTGTTTTGGCTCGCAATTACTTCTTATGTTGTGGTAAGCCGGCAGAGTTCTGAGTACGCTCAAAATTCTGCCATTGTTAAGGCTAGAGCATGAGTATTAATGGATTTATCTTGAGATTGAATTTGAGTTTATGTAAAAAAACGATCCGACTCCAATGAGTTTGGTCATCGGTATAGATGGATCCCGAAATCGTTCTGGAGGAGCGATCGCATATTTGGTTGGAATTTTAACCGAGGGAGACCCTGAGAGGTTTGGAATTCACGAAGTACATGTGTGGGCCCCTGATGCTCTGCTTTTAGCTGTACCTGATAAAGCTTGGTTGGTGAAGCATAGTCCACTAGCGTTGCAGCAGTCATTGGTTAGCCAGATTTTTTGGCAGGCAACACGGATGACGCGTGAGGCGCGGAAAATTGGTTGTGATGTCCTGTTTACTGCTGACGCCAGTACGTTTTGTCGCTTCAAACCCATGATTGTGTTGAGTCAGGACATGCTTTCTTATGAGCTCGGCATAATGAAACAGTTTGGCTTTGGAAGACAAAGACTTCGTTTGCAAATTATTCTGCTGCTTCAAAACCGCGCATTTAGGTTTGCTGATGGCGTTATTTTTTTGACACACTACGCGGCCACGCTTATTCAGCAGTCCTGTGGGCCTTTGAAGCGAGTCGCTTACATCCCACATGGAATTGGCTCTAACTTCAAGCAGGTAAAATTAAGCAACAATTGGCCAATAAACGCTGAGAGAGCGATTCGTTGCTTGTACGTATCCAATGCGGATATGTACAAGCATCAATGGGTGGTTGTCAGGGCAGTGGCGCTTCTTCGAAACCGTGGGTATAACTTGACTTTAACGCTAGTTGGTGGCGGCAGTGGTCTTGCTCAGCACTTGCTTGATGAGCAGATCATCGCTTCTGATCCTGAGAGGGAGTTTGTTGAGCAACTTGATTTTTTGCCCCAGAGTGACTTGCCCGGTTATCTAGCGAATTCGGATATGTTTGTGTTTGCTTCTAGTTGTGAAAACTTGCCCATTACACTACTTGAAGCCATGGCGGTTGGGCTGCCAATTGCTTGTTCAAATCGTGGACCTATGCCTGAAGTCTTGAAGGATGGCGGCATTTATTTTGATCCAGAGGATGATATATCAATCGCTGCGGCTATTGAAGAAATAATTCGAAATCCTGCAGTCCGACAGGCGATTGCTGAACGAGCAAAAAGTTTGGCAAACAAGTATAGTTGGACGCATTGCGCTGACGAGACATGGGATTTCATCGTGAATACACTTAGAAAAATGGGTTGATAGTATGTCCGAACGCGCATACAAAATCTGCAGTAACTGCATCATGGACACCTCGGACCCGAACATTGTGTTCGATGATCTCGGGTGCTGCGACTATTGCAACAACTACGAATCAACAATCGCACCCAACTGGCACACCGATGAGCGCGGCCATCATGAGTTGATGGAACTGGCCGAGAAGATCAAAGCCGAAGGCAAGGGCCGAGATTTCGACTGCATCATGGGGTTGTCCGGTGGGCTGGACAGTTCATATGCCGCCTATGTTGCCAAGAAGAAGATGGGCTTGCGCCCACTGTTGTTTCATGTCGATGCGGGTTGGAATACCAACCAAGCGGTAGGGAATATTGAAAAGTTGGTGGATGGCTTGGGTCTTGAATTGTACACCGAGGTGATTAACTGGGAGGAGATGAAGGATCTGCAAGTGGCTTTTCTACGCTCTGGTATTCCAGACCAAGACCTGCCACAGGACGCGTCATTCTTCTCTTCGCTTTACAAGTTCGCCCGCCAGCACAACATCAAGCATGTGATCACCGGGTCTAACTTTTCCACCGAGTGCTGCCGCGAACCAGAAGAGTGGGGTGGCTACCTGGGCATTGACAAGTTGTTGTTTGGAGACATCCATCGGCAGTTCGGCCAGCGGCCACTGGAAACCTTCTCGTTGACTGACATTTTGGTCTATAAGCTTTACTACCAGAAGATCTTGGGCATGAAGGTTCACCATCCACTGAATCTGGTGCCCTTCGTCAAGAGGGATGCCGAGGATGAGCTGGAGCGGCGCTTCGGCTGGCAGCGCTTTCAGCACAAGCACCATGAGTCGCGCTTCACCCGCTTTTATGAGGACTACTGGCTGCCTCGCCGCTTTGGCTTCCATAAACGCCGCGCGCATTTCTCCAGTTTGATACAGACGGGCCAGATGAGCCGCGAGGCGGCGCTGGAACACATCGCCAACCCAGAAATGGACGAGCACTTTTTGTGCCAAGAGTTTGAATACGTAGCGCACAAGCTGGACTTGACCGTGGACGAACTCCAGCAGTTTTTTGACTCCCCCAAGAAGACTTACCGCGACTATCGCAACAAGCGCTGGATGATCTGGCTCGGTGCTAACGTCACGCGTTGGCTGGGCATGGAAAAGAGGTTCTTCCGATGATTCGTATCGTTGACTATGGGGTGGGTAATATTCAGGCGTTCATGACCATGTTTAAGCGCTTGGGGTTGCCGGCTGAGCGGGCGCACACGCCCGCCGATCTGGCTGACGCTACACGGCTGATTTTGCCTGGCGTTGGTGCGTTTGACCATGCTATGCAACTGTTGAATCAGTCAGGCATGCGCGAGCCTTTGGAGGCCATGGTGCTCGGGCAGCAGGTGCCTGTGCTGGGCGTATGTGTAGGTATGCAGATGCTGGCATCCGGTTCAGACGAGGGTGTGTTGCCTGGGCTGAACTGGATCCCAGGCTGTGTACGTGCCTTTGCCAACACGCCCGAGGCAGAACATCTACCCATGCCGCACATGGGCTGGAACGACCTGCAGGTCAAACCTGGTGCCAAGCTTTTCACCGGGTTTGAGTCACAGCCGTGCTTTTACTTTCTGCATTCTTATTACTTCGCTTGCGATGACCAGGCCCAAGTGGCTGCGACTACCACCTACGGACTGCAATTTGATTGTGTGGTCTCTAAGGGCCATATCCATGGGGTACAGTGCCACCCCGAGAAGAGTCACCACTTCGGTGCACAGTTGCTGAAGAATTTTGCGGAGTTCTGAGCCATGCTGCGATCCCGAATCATTCCATGTCTGCTGATCCACAATAGTGGATTGGTGAAGACACAGTTATTTAAATTACCTAAGTATGTGGGCGATCCGATCAACGCCGCCAAGATATTCAATGAAAAGGAGGCTGATGAACTGATGGTGCTGAATATCGATGCCACGGTGAATCGAGCCGAGCCGAACTACGCACTGATCGCCAAACTGGCCGCCGAGTGCCGCATGCCATTGTGTTACGGTGGTGGCATCACCACTGCCGAGCAAGCCTCGCGTATCATCGACCTGGGTGTAGAGAAGGTGGCCATTAGTGCTGCTGCCGTTGTAAACCCTGGCCTGCTGACAGCGATAGCTAACGCCATTGGGCGGCAAAGCGTGGTGGCGGTGCTGGATGTACGCAAAAAAACAGGGCTGCTCGCTAAGGGCTACGAGGTTTGCACCCACAACGGCAAGACCATCCATAAAATAGACCCCGTCACGCTGGCAAAAACATTGCAGGATGCTGGCGCTGGGGAAATCGTTCTGAACTCGGTGGATCACGACGGCGAGATGAAGGGCTACGACCTTGCGCTGGCTCAGCAGGTGCACGGGGCTTTGCGCGTGCCCATGACCGTGTTGGGCGGAGCCGGGTCGCTAGACGATATTAGTGCATTGATTCGCACCTGTGGTGTGGTCGGCGCTGCAGTGGGTAGCCTGTTTGTTTTTAAGGGCAAATACCGCGCCGTGCTTATCAACTACCCGACAACAGCACAAAAAAATAAAATTTTCCAAGCCTCACTTATCTAACAACAGTCTAAAATGTCTAAAACTATGTTCACTAACAAAATTCTATTGATCACCGGTGGCACTGGCTCCTTCGGTAACGCTGTACTACGTCGCTTTCTTCAGTCAGATTTGAAGGAAATTCGTATTTTTAGCCGCGACGAAAAAAAGCAGGACGATATGCGGAGAAAATATAATGATCCCAAGCTGAAGTTCTACATCGGCGATGTCAGAGATTATCAGTCAGTGTTAAATGCCGTGCGCGGTGTTGACTATATCTACCATGCTGCGGCATTGAAGCAGGTGCCGTCCTGTGAGTTTCACCCCCTTGAAGCGGTCAAGACCAATGTCCTGGGAACGGAAAATGTCCTGGAAGCCGCAATTTTTTCAGGCGTCAAGCGAGTGATCTGTTTGAGTACGGACAAAGCTGTTTACCCAATCAACGCGATGGGTATCTCGAAGGCTATGATGGAAAAGGTCATCGTGGCGAAATCTCGCGGCAATAAAGACACAGTCATTTGTTTGACACGTTACGGTAATGTGATGGCTTCTCGGGGTTCAGTCATTCCTCTTTTTGTTGATCAGATTCGGGCTGTGCAACGCATTACGATCACAGATCCACACATGACGCGCTTCATGATGACGCTGGATGATGCGGTTGACCTAGTGTTTTATGCCTTTGAACATGGTAATCCTGGGGAAATTTTCATTCAGAAGGCACCAGCGGCAACAATTGAAACGCTTGCCAAAGCGCTGACTTCTTTGTTAAGCGCATCCGATCATGAAATAAGAATTATTGGGACGCGACACGGCGAAAAACTATACGAAGCGCTTTTAAGCCGCGAAGAAATGGTGGCTGCTCAAGATTTGGGCGACTACTATCGTATCCCTCCCGATTTGCGTGATTTGAATTACGGGAAGTTTGTTGAACAGGGTGAAGTGCGCATTTCTGAGGCTGTTGACTATAATTCCCATAACACCTTGCGCCTTGATGTTGAAGGTATGCAAGCACTACTGATGAAGCTGCCCTTTATTCAAGCCATCGTGCGGGGTGAGTACGCCCAGCCGGAGGAATGAGCCATGCGGGGGCTGATTACCGGTGCTAATGGCTTTTTAGGTAAAAACCTTCAGGTGCATTTGCGTGAGAAAGAGATAGAAACGGTTTCGTTTACACGTGAGATGTCTGAGGAGCAATTGCCGGGGTGTCTTAAAGGTGTTGATTTTGTTTTTCATCTGGCGGGTGTCAACCGGCCGAAAGATCCTGGTGAATTTACAGCGGGGAACAAAGAGCTGACTACACAACTATGTGATTCGATCCGCGCCAGCGGTCGTCAGATACCAGTGATCTACTCCTCATCCATCCAAGCCGAGGCTGATAATCCATATGGCACCAGCAAGAAGGCTGCCGAACAAGCGCTTGTTGCCTTGGAGAGAGACACCGGCTCACCAGTCTATATCTACCGCTTGCCCAATGTGTTTGGAAAGTGGAGTCGTCCAAACTATAACTCAGCTGTGGCAACTTTTTGTCACAACATTGCCAATGATTTGCCGATCCAGATTAATGATCCATCGGTTATGGTACGTCTGGTATATATCGATGATGTGATCGCCGATTTTCTCAAACTCTTTTTGGAGAGGCCAACGGGTGTCCTGAGACTAGAGATTGCAACGGTCTACACAACCTCAGTAGGTGATTTAGCCGAACAGATTCGTGCCTTCAAGAGAAGTCGAGAATCCATGGTCATTGAGGCCGTGGGGGGTGGGCTGACGCGAGCGCTTTATTCCACATACCTGAGTTTTCTCAGGCCGGAGCAGTTTTCTTATTCACTGCCTCTGCATAAAGACTCCCGCGGCCGATTTGTTGAGATGCTGAAAACAAAGGATTATGGGCAGTTTTCATTTTTCACGGCGCACCCTGGGATCACCCGGGGCGGCCATTATCACCATTCAAAAAATGAAAAGTTTTTGGTGATTCAAGGCAAGGCGCGGTTTGGTTTTCGACATATCGTAACCGGAAAAACCTACGAATTATTCACGGATTGTGCTAAGCCGGAAGTCATCGAGACGATGCCGGGCTGGGCACACGACATTACGAACGTTGGTGATAACGAGATGATCGTGATGCTGTGGGCGAACGAAATCTTTGATCAACAACATCCAGATACTATTTCACACGAGGTCTAAACATGAAAAAAATAAAAGTTGTTTCAGTTGTCGGTACTCGGCCAGAAATTATACGACTTGCATGTGTCATTAAGAAACTTGATGAACATTGCGAACACATTCTGATTCATACAGGGCAAAACTATGATTATGAATTGAATGAGATTTTTTTTGATGATTTAGGAATTAGAAAGCCAGATTATTTTTTAGAAGCTGCTGGAGCAACCGGTGCTGAAACTATTGGAAATGTTATCATTGAAGTCGATAAAGTTTTAGAAGAGATTCAGCCGGAGGCCATGCTTGTTTTGGGCGACACTAATAGTTGTATGGCGCTCTTACCTGCCAAGCGTAGAAAAATACCGACATTCCATATGGAAGCAGGTAATCGCTGTTTCGATCAGCGTGTGCCAGAGGAGATTAATAGAAAAATTGTTGACCATATGGCGGATATTAATTTAACTTACAGCAGTATTGCGAGAGACTATCTTTTGAGTGAAGGTTTACCGGCAGATATGATTATCAAAACGGGCAGTCCTATGTTTGAAGTGTTGAATACTTATCGTGATGGCATTGATAGTTCCGATGTGTTGACGCGTTTAGGGATTAAAGAATATGAGTTTTTTGTTGTCAGTGCGCATCGTGAAGAGAACGTTGATTCTGATAAGAACTTTTTGAATTTAATGGAGTCATTAAACGCAATTGCAGAGATTTATCAAATGCCGATTATTGTTTCTACACACCCAAGAACGCAAAAACGTATTGATGAAATTAAAGTTGAATTAAATCCAATGATTCAATTGTTGAAGTCATTAGGGTTCAAGGACTATAACAAGCTTCAAATATCTGCTAAGGCGGTATTATCAGATAGCGGCACTATCAATGAAGAAGCCTCTATTATGAATTTTCCTGCACTCAACTTGCGTGAAGCACATGAGCGACCAGAAGGCATGGAAGAGGCTGTAGTTATGATGACAGGGTTAGAGAAAGAAAGAATCATGCAGTCACTGTCTATTATTGACAACCAACCAAGAGGCAAGCAAAGGCTTATGCAGCAAGTTGATGATTACTCTATGCCTAATGTATCTGACAAGATTGTACGTATCGTTCATAGCTATACTGACTATGTGAATAGAGTGGTCTGGAAAAAATATTAATGTCAAAAAAAATACTCATCGTTACGGAGTGTTTTTATCCTGAAGAGTTTAAGATTAATGATGTTGCTTTATCATGGAAAGATAAAGGCTATGATGTTGATGTGCTGACTTTAGTACCAACCTATCCATTGGGAAGGGTATTTCCAGGTTATAAAAATAGTTTTTTTCAAAAAGATAAATACCAGGGTGTAAATATTTTTAGAGTGCACGCTGTTACAGGATATAGAGATAGTACAGTTAAAAAGATATTGAAATATATAAACTTTATGATTTTTGGCAGTATTGTTGCAATTTTTCTTGGCAGAAAATATGACTATGTTTTTGGGTTTAATTCGGGCTCACTGACAAATATGTTGCCAGCAGTTGTAATTCGTAAGTTATATAAGAAGCCAACTATGTTTTGGGTGCAAGATGTTTGGCCCGATAGTGTTTATGCATATGGTTTTAAAAAAACTAAGATACTCTCAACCCTATTAGATGCGTTTGTGAAATTTATGCATCACAACATTACGGCTATTGCCATTTCAAGCAAAGGCTTTGAGCCAAAATTAAAGCCATATATTAAGAAGGGCTTAAAGTTTAGCTATGCTCCAAATTGGGCAGATGATTTGGATATGGATATGGGTCCTATTGCTCTAAGCACAACTCAAAAAATTCATTTTACTTTTGCAGGAAATATTGGTAAGGTACAAAATCTAGATAATATTATCAATGCTTTTTGTTTATTGCCGGATGAATATCAAAAAAAATCTCAATTGAATATTATTGGTGATGGCTCTAATCTGATTTTTTTAAAAAAACTTTCGGATAACAATCCAAACATAATCTTTCACGGCAAACAGATGCGTGAAAATATGGCTAAATTTTATAAAGCTAGTGATTTTCTAATTGTATCGTTAATTAATGAGCCAATATTCTCAGTAACTGTTCCTGCTAAAACTCAAACCTATATCGCTGCTAAAAAGCCTATATTGGCTATTATTAATGGCGATGTGGCAGATATTGTGAACGATAATAGTCTCGGGGTTTGTGCAGATCCGTCTAATGTGGAGCTTATTAAAGAGACTCTTGAAAAGTGTATAGATATGCCTGAAAATGAAAAATCTGAATTTATCATTAATAATACAAAGTTATTGGAAACGACCTTTAATAAAGATAGTATTATCAATAAGTTAACCAGCCAATTGGTTGGCTATAACGATTAAATGACGAAGTATTTAGTAACAGGATCAACTGGATTTATTGGTAGTCGACTACTTGGTTTGCTGAACACTATAGAGTGCGATGTTAGATTGCTCGCTAGATCTAAGGTCAATAATTATGAGACAGTTGTATGTAATCTGGAGTAAGATAGAATATCTAGGCACGCTCTCGAATCTGTAGATACCGTTTTTCATCTTGCAGGCTTTGTGCATGATATGCAAGATCCTAGTAAAGTTGAAGATTTATATCGTGTAATTAACGTGGACGCTACAGTTGAGCTGGCTAGATTGGCAGTAGAAAGCGGTGTAAAAAGATTTATTTTTATTAGTAGCGTTAAGGCTGGAGGGGGGTAGATTCTGGCAAGTGTATTAATGAGTCTGATCAGAATGAGCCTGAAGGAATCTATGGTAAAAGCAAACGACAGGCAGAGTTAAAGCTATTAAAAATAGGTAACGAATCTGGCATGCATGTGTCAATCATTCGACCTTCATTGGTTTACGGCCCAGATGTTAAGGGTAATTTACAATTAATGCTGTCTGGAATTGAGAAGAAGTGGTTTCCACCTTTGCCTGAAACGGGTAATCGACGTTCTATGATTCATGTAGACGATTTGGTCCGGGCAATTTTGTTTGCTTCTGAGGATGCGCGTGCTAAGGGTGAAATTTTTATCGCAACAGACGGCACTCCACACTCTTCTCGTGAACTCTATAATGCTATGTGTAGTGTGGTTGGAAAATCAATTCCAAAATGGGGTGTGCCAAAAACCCTGTTCGATATTGCTAGCCTGGTGAGTCCTCGCATTAAATATAAAATCAACAAATTATTGGGTGATGAGTGTTATTCTTCTGCTAAATTAGAGGCACTTGGGTTTAAAGCTAAAAAATCTTTAGAGAATATGAATGAAACGGATTTTTGATTTATTATTAGGAATTACACTCTTAATATTGTTAGCTATTCCCATGCTATTTGTTGCTGCCGCAGTTCGTTCATCATCTAAAGTTACAGCTTTACATTGGTCCGATAGAGTTGGCAAAAATAATGAAATATTCAAAATGCCAAAGTTTCGCTCTATGTTGATAGATGTACCCGATGTAGCAACTCACCTTTTGGATAATCCAGATTATTATTTATCATCAATTGGTGGATTTTTACGCCGCTCTAGCTTGGATGAACTCCCACAATTGTTTTCAGTATTAAAAGGTAATATGAGTTTTGTTGGTCCGAGGCCTGCGCTGTTTAATCAAGATGATTTAATTGCTTTACGTGCTGAAAAAGGTGTGGATAAATTATTACCTGGTATTACGGGCTGGGCACAGGTAAATGGTAGAGATGAATTATCAATTCCTGATAAAGTGGCATTAGATGCTGAGTATTTAAATCGCCAATCGTTTTGTTTGATATGAAAATACTATGGATGACTTTCTTAAAGGTTATGAAGCGCGATGGTGTGAGTCACTAGAGAAGATAGCTACAATGATTAATTTCAAGTTTAAATTTAAAAAGTAATTATTATGAAGATTTTAGTAACAGGCGGCATGGGTTATATTGGCTCACATACTTGTATTGAGTTAATCAAAGCAGGCTACGAAGTGGTTGTTGTTGATAACTTGTGTAATTCTTCAATAGAGTCATTAAAACGTGTTGAAAAGTTAGCCGATAGTGAAATTCCCTTTCATAAATCAGATGTTCGAGATAAGGCTTCATTGATAAGGGTTTTTCAGCAACATTCAATTGATGGTGTGATTCACTTTGCAGGGTTAAAGGCAGTAGGTGAGTCAGTAGAGAGGCCTATTGAGTATTATGACACGAATGTGGGAGGCACATTTATTCTAGCTGATGTGATGCGTGAGTTTGATTGTAAGACGTTTGTCTTTAGCTCTTCTGCTACGGTATATGGTGATCCGCATGCTGTACCTATTAAGGAAGATTTTCCTCTGTCAGCAAACAATCCTTATGGTCGATCAAAGTTAATGATTGAAGAGTTTTTGCAGGATATGTTTGTTGCAGATGATAGTTGGCATATAGCATTGCTTAGATACTTTAACCCTGTAGGCGCACATAAGAGTGGGCTAATAGGAGAAGATCCAAATGATATTCCTAATAATTTAATACCGTATATTTCACAAGTAGCCGCTGGTAAACTAGAAAAACTTAGTGTATTTGGCGGAGACTACGATACACCTGATGGTACGGGTGTACGTGATTATATTCACGTAGTAGATTTGGCTAAAGGCCATGTTAAGGCATTGCAAGCATTAGAGAATAAACCACAAGTATTGACAGTTAATCTGGGTACCGGAAATGGCTATTCAGTACTTGATATGGTAAAAGCTTTTGAAAAGGCTTCAGGTAAAGATGTGCCTTATCAAATAGTAGACAGAAGAGCAGGCGATATCGCTACTTGCTATGCTGACCCTACTTATGCAGCAGAACGACTAGGCTGGAGGGCAGAATGTGGGCTTGATGAGATGTGTGAAGACACTTGGCGTTGGCAGTCACAAAATCCAGATGGATACCCAAGACATAGTTAGTGCTAAATTAAGTCGTCGATTTTCTATAGTCAATTAATAATCAACCAGTTGCTATCATTCCAGCTTTGAAGATACCTCATAGCACTGGTTTCTGATTTCCAGCCGCCTCTAAGCATAATTTTCTCTAGTGGGATGCTTTTGTCTAATAGATCAATCGCAGCGCCAACTCTAAATGAGTGACCTGATAACTCTCCCATTTGATTCAGGCCAGCCTTCTTTTGAAGACTCTTTAAAATATGATTAATTGATGCAGGTGTAAGAGACGATTTGGTAGATAGATTTCTTTTGAAGCTTCTGAGGATGTAGCCACTATATTGATCGATTGCTAGTGACCATTTTGAAATAATCTCAGATAACTCTCCAGATATTGGAATTATTTTCCCTTGGCTGTATTGATCGGTTTTAGAGTGCCTCAGTAAGAGCGCATGCTTGTGATTACCATGATGCTGCAGGTCTCTGGCAAGACTATCGGCAAGCTTATCCAGGTATTTCTGCATAGAGGTGGATGATATCTTATGAGAATTTTCTGTAATTTCTTCTATCGATAGCGGCGCGCTTTCGTTAGGATCGTCTTCCACTCTAACGATCACCTAACTTTAGTGTTTCTTGATTGGCCGGTTTCTCGAGAGACAAAGTCATGCAGGTTAAGGTGCTCACTAGTGCACTTTTTAATAATATAGTCGGCAGCAACAGGCATGTTGTCTTCTACGAAGAGCCAACCAGAGACATCGCTAAGGTTTTGACGATCGATCTCATCCAGGATGTTCATATTCTTAGCAAATGCGCCAGAGTTTAATTGCCAGTTTGCTGGATTCGCATCAGCCTGACGGTGCACTCGGCCAGCTTGACTATGAGCACTCTCTCGATGGAGGATTGCGGGTCAAAGTCAGCGCTGAATTCCTCGACGGTCTGATCAAAGAGTGATTGCTCGTTCGCGTCTAGCCAGCGCCTTGCGGTGAGCCCGTGGGTGAGCGAGTTACGACTGGAGACGGCTTTGCCTTTGCCGGTCTTTGGGCCGGTGCTGTGTTTATCTTTTTTTAGTCATGACGATAAGGTTATAACTGAACTATGTACCTTATTTTAACTGGATTTATAAAATTATATGCGCGCAAAAAAAACCTTTTTTACGAAACGAACTGACCTTTGATAAGAGCCCTTATCGTTCTTCATTCTTTCTATAATCTTTTTATATACTAAATGGGATTTCAATCGTTCTAATTTGATTAATTATTTAAATAATTAAGGTCAGTATGGTATCTTTTTATTAATTAAGATAATTATATTTAAATTTACCAAACTTTAATTAACTGATGTAATATGATTTTTGCTAATTTTTATAAAAATACTGATTTATGAATTCTCTATTAATATCATTACTTATAGCATTATTTACTACTTTATTTGTGATATTTCTACTGCGACCTTTTGCATTAAGCATTGGCCTTGTAGATAGACCTAATAATCGAAAAACACATAAAGGTTCTATCCCACTAATTGGTGGACTTGCAATGTATGCTGGGGTAGTAATTAGTATCTTATTATCATCATATGATTTGAATCAATATAATTATTATTTAATGGCATCATTAATTGTTGTAATGACTGGGGTTTTGGATGATCATCAAAATATCTCTGTCGGGCTTCGTTTTATATTGCAAGGGCTAGTTGCGTTAATTATTGTTTCAGCAGGTGGTGTAGTTATTGAATCACTTGGTAACTTTTTAGGGATTGGTGAGATTACTCTTAATGAATGGGCTTACTTTATTACTGTGATCGCAATAGTTGCAGCAATGAATGCAGTTAATATGGCTGATGGGATTCATGGCTTAGCTGGAGGGAATAGTTTAATTACTTTTCTTGCTATTATTTATCTTTCTATTCGATACAAATACAATTTAGATGTTATTTCTTATGAAGATATATTTATTGCGTTGCTGTTTTGTGCGGTTCTACCAATATTCTTGGTGCATAATCTTTGTCTTGGATTATCTAAAAGTAGGCGAATTTTTATGGGAGATTCGGGCAGTATGCTTATTGGCTTAACGATTGTTTGGTTATTAATCGATCAATCCCAAGGAGAGGGTCGAGCATTCGCTCCTGTAACAGCGTTGTGGTTGTTTGCTGTACCATTGATTGAAATGTTGGTAGCTATTTTGCGTAGGATAGTTTTAGGAAAATCACCTTTTAAGCCTGATATACTGCACACTCACCACTTACTTCTTCGCTTTGGTATAAGAGAAAATAATACCTTATTATTGATACTTATTATTTCTTTGTCTACGGCAGTAATTGGAATCTTAGGTGAAATATACGATGTAGCTGAATGGTTGATGTTTGTTGGATTTATGCTAGTCTTTTTAATCTATATTATTGTGCATGGATTAGCTTTGAAAAGAATCCAAGAAAATGGTAATTAAAGTGATTAGTATTCTATAAAAAAACCCAAATAAAATTATATGATTTTTTGTTGAAATTACCTATTTGGACAAATAAACAGAAATAATTGATTACCTGGTAAAATCTTCAATTAAGTAATTTCATTTTTACTAGCAAGGAAGTTAGTTGCTTCTAGATAGCCTTTAATGCTACCACAGTCAAAGCGCCTTCCCTTAAACTTATACGCGATAACCTTACCCTGTTTTGCTTGAATTTTTAGAGCATCGGTGATTTGTATTTCTCCGCTCTTATCAGGTTTGACGTTTTTCAGAGTATTAAAAATGTCAGGAGTTAGGATGTAGCGACCAATGATTGCCATATTGCTTGGAGCATCCTTTTCTTCAGGCTTTTCTACCATATCTGTAACTTGATAGGTATTGTTTGAATTATCGACAAGATTGCCTGTAATAATTCCATATTTATGGGTTTGGTTCATTGGCACTTCTTCGATAGCCACGATTGAGCACTGGTGTTGGTTGTATATTTCAATCATTTGTGAAATCACACCATCTTCATCGCAATCACACAGGTCATCTGCCAGAACTACAGCAAAAGGCTCATCTCCAATAAGAGGTTCGCCGGTTAGGATGGCGTGACCTAATCCTAGCATTTGTTTCTGACAAACATAAGTAAAGGTTGATTTCTTTATTATCTCTTTGATTTCTTTTAAATAGTGCTCTTTTGAGGTGCCAACTAATTGTGATTCAAGCTCATATGCATTATCAAAGTGATCCTCAATCGCCCGCTTGCCCCTTCCCGTAACTATAGCCATATTTGTTATGCCTGCAGACAGAGCCTCTTCCACCCCATATTGCATTAAAGGTTTAGTGAGTATTGGAAGCATCTCTTTGGGCACTGCTTTGGTGACAGGTAAAAAACGGGTTCCATATCCAGCCGCAGGGAAAAGACATTTTTTAATCATTGATTACTGCCTATTGTATAAAATTTTTGATAGTGATGTTATACCAGACGAAACATTATGCTGTTAATGGGTATTCATATTATTGACATATAATATCAACTAAACAATAAAGAAACCAAGTTCATTCAACGGTAACCGATTTAGCTAAATTTCTTGGTTTGTCTATATTAGTACCTTTCATTAATGCGATATGATAACTCAGTAATTGCAGAGGTATTGAAAAGATTATAGGGGCGGATATTCGTCCTAAGTTTGAGGTGATTGAGATTACATCCATTCCTTTTATTGGTTTTATTTTTGATTCTTTGTCTTCAAAAACAATCATTTTAGACCCTCTGGATTTGACCTCCTGTAAATTAGATTTTAGTTTATTCAGTAGTTCATCGTTCGGAGCAACTGCAATCACAGGCATGCTATCGTCGATAAGAGCAATGGGACCATGCTTCAGTTCTCCAGCCGGGTATGATTCGGCATGAATATAGCTAATTTCTTTGAGTTTAAGAGCACCCTCCATGGCTATTGCATGCATTGTGCCTCTTCCAATGAATAGAGTGCTATTTTTATCTTTAAAGCGGATAGCAATTTTTTTTATGTAATGCTCGTCTAGCAAGCACTCATTAATAAGTCCAGGTAATTGTCTCAAGCTCCTTACAATTTCTTTCTCTTTATCTTGGCTGATTGTTTTTTTAATGACTCCTATCGAGCAAGTGAGTAGCGCAAGCGCAACGAGTTGGGTAGTGAAAGCTTTAGTACTGGCTACTCCAATCTCAGGACCTGCATGAGTTAAAAATGTTAAATCTGAGTTTCTAGTAATGCTAGATTCAGAAGAGTTAGAAATGCAAAGAGTGTTAATTTTTTTGTTAATTTTTTTGGCAGATTTTAGAGCTTCCAACGTATCAGCTGTTTCACCACTTTGAGATATAGCAACGATAAGTGTTTGATTTAAGATAACAGGATTGCGGTAACGATATTCACTAGCAACTTCAACATTGCAGGGTATTTTGGAGATATCTTCGAGCCAATATTTTGCTACTAGGCCTGCATGATAACTACTTCCACATGCAATAATTTGTACCTGTTTAACTTTTTTAAAAATATCTCTAGCTTTGGGTCCAAAAGCTGAAACCAGAATGTTCTTTTTGGTAATACGAGACTCAAGTGTATCTCTTATAGCCTGCGGCTGCTCAAAGATCTCTTTTTGCATAAAGTGATCATAATCACCTAAGTCAACCTGACATTCTTTTAAATTTGAAACCTTAATTGGCCGGTTAACTATTTTCCCTTCTTTATTATAAATAGTGATTTTTTCTAAAGTGAGTTCAGCAATATCTTCTTCTTCTAAAAAAATAAACTGCTTAGTAATTGATAATAGTGCCATTTGATCTGATGCAATATAGTTTCCATTGTCTCCAATACCTATTAATAGTGGAGATCCTTTCCGTGCAGCAATTATTGTGTTTGGATGATTTGAAGAAATAACTCCAAGTCCATATGAGCCATCAAGTTTTTTTAATACTTTTTGAGTGGCCTCTAGCAAAGAATTAGATGATTGAGTAGCGAAGTCAATAGCATGTGCAATAACCTCAGTATCAGTTTCAGAGGTAAATTCATAGCCTTGTTTGATTTGTAAATCTTTTAGATCAATATAATTTTCAATAATTCCATTGTGTACTACACTAATTGAATTATTGGAAATGTGAGGATGCGCATTTTTGTCTGATGGCTTTCCATGAGTAGCCCATCGAGTATGCGCTAGTCCAATTGCTCCTTCAATTTTATTTTTTTTAAGTTTTATTTTTTTTTCAAGA
>Ga0233427_10001339_pt1 | contig 27094 bp, 30 predicted proteins | sample SI_118_April2016_5_FD_179885 | JGI IMG/M metagenome (GOLD analysis project Ga0233427, IMG submission 179885) | Seawater microbial communities from Saanich Inlet, British Columbia, Canada - SI_118_April2016_100_MG | ecosystem: Environmental > Aquatic > Marine > Inlet | place: Canada: British...
TGCCATTGGCAAATGTCACTTCACTTCGAAAACAGTCGAGTATTACAATATGAGATTGCGGAAATTTTTCTTGAAAATAAAACGCAAGATTGCTACCAATAAAACCAGCACCACCAGTAATTAAAATAGTTTTATCGCTAAAGTCAATATCAGTATAAGACATCGTATAAATATCATTCAAAATCAGTAGAATACTATGTTAAACAAAATTAACGTAAACATTTAGCTTTTAGCTTCTAAAATTGGTCTGTTCAATCATTGAACGTGGGTTATAATGACTAGTAAATTCAATTCAGTTGTGCAAAATTATACTTGTATAACCTGGCGGTAGCATGCCCAATCAGCAGAGCAAATACCAATTATTAAAGTCTTTAGAGCAAGACGCTAACCTAACCCAAAGGCAATTATCCAAAGAATTAGGGATAAGCCTTGGCAAGGTTAACTATTGCCTTAAAATCTTGATCCAGAAGGGCTTTGTCAAAATTAATAACTTTAAAAACAGCAATCATAAACTCCAATATTCATACCTTCTAACACCAAAAGGTGTGGCAGAAAAAACGAAATTGACCATTATGTTTTTAAAAGTTAAAACCGCTGAGTACGAAGTGCTTAAAAAAGAGGTTGAAAAATTAACAAATGCAGAAACAGGTAAATAGTAAAGCTTTAACACTTAATATACATATGAGATTAGCATCAATTATCAAACTTATAGAAGCTGAACCTCACTTGAGCCAGCGTGAGATTGATCAAAAAATGGGCGTTATCCCGCAGTACTAGTTGCAGATGCAACATTGGCAGAGACAGAGCCTGATTGGAAACCACAATACAGTGAGTTATCTACAATCATTGAACATGCGTGGCAATGGGAAGTTGTTGATACTCAAATTTATCAGGTATATCTGAAGGTTTGTAATAACGTTATTTACAGTTGGAACTATGACAAAGAAAACAAAAGGCATCATCTTAGCTGGCGGCTCAGGCACACGCCTACACCCACTAACGCATTCTCTAAGTAAACAGCTTATACCTGTTTATGATAAACCGATGATTTATTATCCATTGTCCGTATTAATGTTGGCAGGGATTCAAGATATATTGATTATCACTACACCACATGACCAACAGTCATTTATAAATCTATTGGGCTCAGGAAATCAATGGGGCTTAAATATTACTTATGAAGCACAACCTAGCCCGGATGGATTAGCCCAAGCATTTATCATTGGAGAGAAATTTATTGGTGATGATAATGTTTGTTTAGTATTGGGTGACAATATTTTCTATGGTCATGGAATGGATAAATTACTAGAAAATGCCATGCAGAAAGAAAAGGGCGCGAGTGTTTTTGGTTATTATGTAAATGAACCAGAATGCTATGGTGTTATTGATTTTGATAAAAATAGAAACGCAATCGATCTTGAAGAAAAACCTGAAAACCCTAAAAGCAATTATGTAGTAACTGGACTTTATTTTTACGATAATGATGTTATTGAAATTGCAAAAAACATTAAACCATCACATCGAGGCGAACTTGAGATTACTGATGTTAATAAAGTTTATCTAGAACGTGGCGACCTCAATGTAGAAGTGATGGGAAGAGGATATACATGGTTAGACACGGGAACTCATGCATCCCTTTTACAAGCATCAAACTTCATTCAAGTCATGGAAGAACGCCAAGGTTTAAAAATTGCTTGCCCAGAAGAAATCGCCTTTATGAAAGGTTTTATCGACGCAGCTCAAGTTGAAAAGCTAGCAAATCACTTATTGAAAAGTGGTTACGGTCAATATTTAATGTCTTTACTCAAACAAGACAGAATTAATTAAATATCAATGAATATTATTACAACAAACTTACCCGGTGTGATTGTTATTGAGCCAAAAGTCTATGTTGATAAACGTGGTTTTTTCTTAGAAACCTTCCGTGAAGATGTGCTGCTACAAGCCGGTATCAATGCGCATTTTGTGCAAGACAACCACACACGTTCAAGCCAGGGTGTTTTGCGTGGTCTGCATTATCAAATGACACAAACACAAGGGAAGTTAGTGCGTGTTGCAGCAGGTTCTGTTTTTGATGTGGTGGTGGATGTGCGTTCGGGTTCACCTACCTTCGTTCAATGGTACGGCACAGAACTCAATGAAGACAATATTAAAATGATATACGTACCACCGGGTTTTGCACATGGTTTTGTTGTCTTATCAGAAACTGCTGATTTTATTTATAAATGTACCGATTATTACCATCCTGAATCAGAACAAGGTATTGCATGGGATGATCCCGATTTAAACATTGACTGGCCTATCGCTGAAATAGCAGAAAAAATCTCTCTCTCAGATAAAGATAAACAAAATGTGAAGTTAAAAGATCAACCAGCTGAAAAATTACCCGCTTATAAAGATTTTATGACCGAAGTAGAAATGAGAGCCGAAAGTTAAAATGAAAATTTTGATTACCGGTGCACAAGGCCAGGTTGGGAAAGAGCTCGTTAGTATTGCTAATCAACGTGGTTTTGACGTTATTGCGGCTGGTCAAACTGAGCTTGATATAACGCAACTTAAAAACATTAAAAGTTATTTTGAAGTGCACCAGCCAGATTTAGTGATTAATGCCGCAGCTTACACTGCAGTAAATAAGGCTGAAGAAGAGCAAGACATTACCTATGCAATAAACCGAGATGGCACAGCGAATTTAGCTGCAGTATCTAAAGAGAAAAATATTCCGTTATTACATATCTCAACCGATTATGTTTTTGATGGAACAAAGTCAGAAGCCTATAGTGAAAATGATGCTGTATCACCATTAGGTATATATGGAATAAGCAAATGGCAAGGCGAAGAAACCATTCGTCAAACACTACCAGAACATATTATTTTACGGGTTGCCTGGGTGTTTGGTGCACAAGGTAATAACTTTGTTAAAACTATGTTGCGGTTAGCGAAAGATAGAGATGAATTAAGCGTCGTCGCAGACCAATTTGGTAGGCCATCACCCGCAAAAGATATCGCGAAAACGTTAATAATATTAGCAGAACAGTATCAAAAAGAGAAAACGTTAGAGTGGGGCACATACCATTATTGTGGTGACGAAAAAGTAAGCTGGTGTGGCTTTGCAAAAGAAATATTAAAGCAAGCTAAAGAACAAGGTTTAATTGAAAAAGATATTAAAGTAAACGCAATCACAACAGCCGAGTACCAAGATCCCACTAAACGACCAGCGAATTCAGTGCTAGATTGCGAAAAAATAAAAAATACTTTTGGTATAGAAATGCCAAGCTGGAAAGAATCACTAAACCAAGTATTAACAGAATTAAAATAACGGAAGTACAATGAGCAACAACAATCAATACTGCCCAACCAATATACTTGTCACTGGCGGCGCAGGCTTCATTGGCTCAAACTTCGTCCATTACTGGTTAAAAGAATACCCAACTAAAAGTAATAGTGAATTAGGTTATAAACCAGATGAAAGTTTTGTAACAGGAATCGATAAAACCATTAAATGGTACTTAGACAATGAAGATTGGTGGCGTCATATTATGTCGGGTGAATATCAAGATTGGATAAATCAACAATATGAAAAATAAAATAGCCATTATTGGCCTCGGTTACGTTGGTCTGCCACTGGCGGTTGAATTCGGTAAAAAATACCCCACAACCGGTTTTGATATCAATGGCCCACGCATAGCCGCGCTTATTTCAGGTCACGATTCAACGCTAGAAGTCGATGAAGCTGAACTTAAGCAGGCCACGCAGCTGAATTACACCACCGATATCGAACAGCTCAAGTCTTGCAACATCTACATCGTTACCGTTCCCACACCCATTGATAGTCATAAACGCCCCGATCTCACTCCACTGGAAAAAGCGAGTGAAACTGTCGGCAAAGTACTGTCAAAAGGCGATATCGTTATCTACGAATCAACTGTTTACCCTGGTGCTACCGAAGAAGTCTGTGTACCAATACTAGAACGGCATTCAGGCCTCACCTTCAATAAAGACTTTTATTGTGGCTACAGTCCAGAGCGAATTAACCCCGGCGACAAAGAACACAGGGTCACCACCATCAAAAAAGTCACTTCGGGCTCCACCCCAGAAATAGCCGATATCGTTGATAACCTCTACAAATCGATCATCACCGCAGGAACCCATAAGGCAAGCAGCATCAAAGTGGCTGAAGCCGCCAAAGTGATCGAAAATACGCAGCGCGACCTCAATATTGCCCTGATGAACGAGCTGGCCATCATCTTCGAGCGCCTGGGCATCGACACGCTGGAAGTGCTCAAGGCGGCCGGCACCAAGTGGAACTTTTTGCCGTTTCGCCCCGGTCTGGTGGGAGGCCACTGCATCGGCGTGGACCCGTATTACCTGACGCACAAGGCCGAGATACTGGGTTACCACCCGCAAGTCATTCAGGCCGGCCGTCGCATCAACGATGGTATGGCCGCCTACGTAGCGCAGCAAACTATCAAGCAAATGATTTGTAGCGGCACTAACATCAGGGGCGCCAAGGTCATCGTATTAGGTCTTACATTTAAGGAAAACTGCTCCGACCTGCGCAACAGCAAGGTGGCAGACCTGGTGAAGGAGCTGCAGGAATTTGGCTGTGAAGTGTATGTGCACGACCCCCTAGCCGAGGCTGAGCAAGCGCTGCACGAATACGGCATTACGCTCAGGGAGTGGCACCAGTTGCCTCAGAACGCCGACGCGATTGTTGCCGCAGTTTCGCATGCTAAATACACCACCCAGCCTGTGGCCAATCTGCTGGCCCCGTTGAAGCGCTGTGGAGTGTTTATCGACATCAAATCCGCTTATATGCCCGAAGCCATTACAGCCACAGGTGCATACCTGTGGCGTCTATGAGTTTGCCTATGTCAGCCTACAATCAACTTCTAACTCGCCTAGTCGCTGCGCCCCATACCTGGCTTATCACCGGCGTGGCTGGTTTCATCGGCAGCAACCTGCTCGAAACCTTGCTCAAGCTCAACCAGCGCGTGGTCGGCCTCGACAGCTTTGCCACCGGACAACAGCGCAACCTGGACGAAGTACAAACTCTCGTTACCTCTGCGCAGTGGGCCAACTTTAACTTCATTCCGGGCGACATTCGCGAACTGGCCGACTGCCAAAAAGCCTGCCAGGGCGTCGACTACGTCCTCCACCAAGCTGCCCTCGGCAGCGTTCCCCGCAGCTTGGAAGACCCTATCACCACCAATGGAACTAACATCACCGGCTTTTTAAACATGCTGGTTGCCGCGCGCGACGCCAGGGTCAAAAGCTTCACCTATGCTGCAAGCAGCAGCACCTATGGCGACCATCCCAGCCTTCCCAAGGTGGAAGACGTGATTGGCCAACCCCTCAGCCCTTACGCCGTGACCAAATACGTCAACGAGTTGTATGCCAACGTGTTTGCTTGCTGCTATGGCTTTAACACCATCGGCCTGCGCTACTTCAACATCTTCGGCCGTCGTCAGGACCCCAATGGCGCCTATGCCGCCGTCATCCCAAAATGGACAGCCGCGCTGCTGGCTGGCGGAAAGGTTTATATCAACGGCGACGGTGAAACCAGCCGCGATTTCTGCTTTATTGCGAATGCCGTGCAAGCCAACCTGCTGGCTGCCACCGTCGAGCCCGTCATTGCGAGCGAAGCGCGGCAATTCATGAATCCCGCATTGAATCAGGTTTACAACGTGGCTATGGGTGACCGCACCACACTCAACGAATTGTTTGCCTTGCTGCGCGCCAACCTGGCCGCCAACGGCGTGAGTGCTGACACCCAACCCGTGTACCGCGACTTTCGGGCTGGAGACGTGCGCCACAGCCAGGCCGACATCGGCAAGGCGCAGCGCTTGTTGAGCTACGCGCCATCCCATTGTTTGGCAGCAGGTATTGCCCAAGCCATGCCTTGGTATGTCAGCTAACAAACATCGAGACTGACTGGGACCTAACCTCGTCAGTTAAGTGCTAATAGTTATCTCAACAGAAGTACAGCATGCATAACTATCAAGCTGTGACTGACCGCAAGATTCGCCTGGCCCTGATCGGCCACGTGTTGGCAAGCCATCAGACCGGGCATAACAGTGGCGTTATTCATACGGGAATATACTACGAGCCGGGTAACCTAAAAGCTAAACTGTGCCAGGAGTGGCTGAAAGCAACTGTCGTTTTTTGTAAGCAACACAATTTATCTTACAAGCAGTGTGGAAAATTGCATAATTTTGTACAGTTGAATTATTAAGAAGTAATGAGTATTGGTTTGGAATATTTGGGGTTATCATTAGCAGATTTAACCTATGTTAAGTTAATAAGGAATAGATAGGAATTATATGAAAACTGTAGTTACTGGTGGAGCGGGATTTATTGGAAGTCATTTAGCTGATTTACTAATAGATTTAAATTATGAAGTTATCGTGATTGATAATTTAAGCGTTGGTAGGAAAGAAAATATTACACACTTAGTTGAAAATTCTAAATTTACTTTTGTACAGGCTGATATTTGTAATTTTGACTTGATAGAGCCAATTTTTATGGATGCTGATTGGGTTTTTCATCTTGCAGCGTTAGCAGATATTGTGCCTTCAATAGAAAATCCTACTGAGTACTATAAATCTAATGTCAATGGCACCTTTAATGTTCTTCAGGCTTGTCGAAAGTATCAGGTTAAAAAAATAATTTATGCTGGATCTTCTTCTTGCTATGGCATTCCTGATGAATACCCAACTAAAGAAAATGCTGCAATAGGTCCACAGTACCCATACGCCCTAACCAAAAATATTGGCGAACAGCTGGTTATGCACTGGTGTCAGTTATATAATTTACCAGCTATATCTCTTCGCTTTTTTAATGTATATGGCCCAAGAGCCAGAACATCAGGCACTTATGGAGCAGTTTTTGGTGTTTTTTTGGCTCAAAAGTTAGCTAAAAAGCCTTATACAGTTGTAGGAGATGGCAACCAGACTCGTGATTTTACTTTTGTTTCAGATGTTGTAAGCGCTCTTGTTACTTCAGCTAAAAGTGATTTAAGTGGCGAGGTTATTAATATTGGATCAAATAATACATACAGTATTAATCGCTTGGTGGAGCTACTAGGAGGTGATATAACCTATATTCCAAAAAGGCCTGGCGAACCAGATTGCACTTGGGCGGATATTTCTAAAGCAACTCAATTGTTAAATTGGGAGCCAAAAGTTAGTTTAGAAGCTGGTGTTCAGATTTTGCTTAATAATATGGAGTACTGGGAAGATGCCCCAGTATGGGATAAAAAGTCTATTGCTAAAGCAACAGAGCAATGGTTTGAGTACTTGAGTTAGAAGATGAAACAAAAAATTCAAAACCTAGAAAATCTCGAAATACTTTTTTCTAAATTAAAGTCTGAAGGTAAAAAGATAGTTCACTGCCATGGTGTGTTTGATCTATTACATGTTGGACATATTAAACATTTTAAAGAGGCAAAAACATTTGGCGATATTCTTGTGGTTTCCATTACACCAGATGAATTTGTTCATAAAGGACCTGGTCGACCTGCCTTTTCAACATCTCTTCGTTTAGAGTCTTTATCTGAGCTCGAGTCAGTTGACTATGTTGTTGCTAATAATTGGCCAACAGCTGAAGAAATAATAAAAATTATTCAGCCAAATGTTTATTGTAAAGGACCTGACTATAAAAATCATTCTGATGACATAACTGGGAAAATATCAGATGAAGAGAATGCTGTTAAATCAATTGGTGGAAAGATAATTTATACCAATGATATAACCTTTAGTTCAAGTAGTCTATTGAATAAATTTGGCAACATATATTCAAAAGAGCAAGAATTGTTTATTCGAAATATTGGTGATAAGAATAGTTTCGAAATGATTCAAAAAAAAGTAGAAGACATTAGTAAATTAAAAGTCCTCGTTATTGGTGAAACTATTATTGATCAGTATGTTTTTTGTGAAGCTCTTGGTAAATCTGGCAAGGAGCCTGTCTTGGTTTTACGAGACCTAGAAACTCAAGAATATTTAGGCGGCTCATTAGCTATTGCTCGCCACTTAAGCAGTTTTTGTGAAAATGTTTCGGTGTTAAGCTTCCTTGGCAAAGATAACGAATATAAATCTTTTATCGAGAATAATATAGAAGAGAATATTATTCTTAACTTTTTGAATAAAAGCAACTCTCCCACTATTGTTAAGCGGAGATTTGTAGATAGTGTTGACAGAAAAAAAGTATTAGGTGTTTATGCTATAAATGATGAATTGCTTAATGAAGAAGAAGAAGATAAATTTATAGAGTCTTTTGACAAACTTTCAAAAGAGCATGATTTAGTTATCGTTTCTGATTATGGTCATGGAATTATAACTCCTAGAATTGCTGAGCATATTTCTAATTCTGATAAGTTTGTGAGTTTGAACGCTCAAGTTAATGCTGCAAATATTGGAACTCATAATATAAGGAAATATCATAATGTTAATTGTTTAATCATTAATGAAAGTGAGCTACGCCATGAACTTAGGCAGAGGGAAGGTGATGTTGAGGAGATGGCTATTACCTTAAAAGAAATGATTAATTCGAAGTATATTGCTGTTACTCGAGGTAAAGATGGCGCATTCCTTCTCAATGGTAATGAACTCTTAGTAAAATGTCCAGGATTTGCAGTTAAAGTTGTAGATAAAATTGGCTCTGGGGATGCATTATTAGCCTTATTATCGGTTTGTCTTTATTGTAATATTGATGAAGACTTATCTCTATTTATTTCTTCAATTGCAGCAGCACAGTCTGTAGAAACAATTGGAAATAGCGTGCCAGTTAGTAAAGCTAAACTCTTAAAAATAATTTCTCATTTGTTAAAATAATATTATGTCAGATCAGCAATTTATAAAGAACTATTTGCAAGACTTTATTGAGGCTTTAAAGCCAGATGATGATTCAGTTGAAAGCCTAATTCAAGTTCGAAACTTATTACTAGAAGTTAATAGTAACAAAAAGAAAGCACTTATATTTGGAAATGGTGGGAGTGCAGCAATCGCAAGTCATTTTAGTGTTGACCTTACTAAAAATGCAAAAATTAAATGTCTTAACTTTAATGAAGCTAGTCTTATTACTTGTCTTGCTAATGATTATGGATTTGAGCATTGGGCTGAAAAGGCTATTGAATTTTATGGAAATGAGGGAGATTTACTAATTGTTATTTCTTCTAGCGGGCAGTCTGAGAATATGCTTAATGCGGTAGAGGCTGCTCGTAATTGTAATTTCCAATCAGTTATTACACTATCTGGATTTTCTGAGAATAATCCCCTTAGGAAGCTAGGCGATGTTAACCTTTGGGTAGATAATAAATCTTATAACTTTGTCGAAAATATTCATCAGATTTGGTTATTAGCAATTGTGGATCTGGTAATTGGTAACAGAGAATATTCTGCTTAATGCATTTAATTTATATAGGAAATAGTTCATGAAAAAAGTATTTATAACTGGTGGTGCTGGCTATGTTGGTGCTGTAATGGTTCCTCATTTGCTTGAAAAAGGCTATGAGGTAACTGTCCTAGACCTTATGATTTATGGTGAATATGTTTTAGATACACATGATAATTTGAATGCTGTTAAAGGAGATATCAGAGATCAAGATTTATTAAAAAAATTGTTACCCGGTCATGATGCAGTGATTCACCTGGCTTGTATTTCAAATGACCCAAGCTTTGAAATGAATCCTAAATTAGGTAAGAGTATAAATCTTGATGCATTTCGACCTTTAGTTGAGATTTCAAAAAGTTCTGATGTAAAGAGGTTCTTTTATGCATCGTCTTCAAGTGTATATGGTATTAAAGATGAGCCAAATGTACATGAAGAAATGGAGTTAGAGCCTCTAACAGATTATTCTATTTTTAAGGCAGACTGTGAAAAAATATTAGCAGAATATCAGTCAGATGATTTCACTACTTCAACAATTCGTCCAGCTACTGTCTGTGGTTATTCTCCTCGCCAACGTCTTGATGTGGTTGTAAATATATTAACTAATTTAGCTTATCATAAGAGAGAAATTTCAATTTTTGGAGGAGATCAGCTTCGCCCAAATATACATATAGCGGATATGGTTGAAGCATACATGGTTCTCCTTAGGGCTCCAAAAGAAAAGATTGCAGGTCAAATTTACAATGCAGGTTATGAAAATCAGTCAGTAAAAGATATAGCAGAAACAGTAAAAAATGTTGTTGGTGATGATGTAAAACTTGTTACTAGTTATTCAGATGACAATCGATCTTATCATATTTCATCAAATAAAATTAAAAATGAGTTAGGATTTAAAGCAAAATATACTATTCGTGATGCAGTTAAGGATTTATGCGATGCTTTTGATAAAAACCTTTTGCCAAATTCTCTTGATGATGAAATCTATTTTAATATTAAGAGAATGAATAACTTAGAGCTTGACTAATCATGAAAGTACGGTACTCATACCTACCTCAACAATTCGAAAATTGCGAGGAGTTATGGAAAGATTTGAAAGAATTTGTTGCCACAGGTGACTTCACTTTAGGAGAGCCTTTAACAAGGTTTGAAGAAAGTTTTGCCCAGCTTATTGGCACCAAATATGCAATTGGTGTGAACTCAGGAACTGATGCAATTAAGCTCTCCCTTAAATCTTTGAATATTGGACCAGGAGATGAAGTAATAACTGCTGCAAACACTTTTGTAGCAACTGTTGGAGCCATATGTGAGCTTGGTGCAACCCCAGTTTTTGTTGACTGTAATGATACTTTTTGTATGAATACTGATTTAGTAGAGGAGAAGATTACTGAAAAGACAAAAGCTTTTTTGCCTGTCCATTACACTGGTTATATGACTGATATGAGAGTGATAAATCGCCTTTCTGAAAAGTATAATATCTCAGTTGTAGAAGACGCATGCCAATCAATTCTTGGTGCAATTAATGGTAAAAATGCTGGAACATGGGGGAATACTGGCGCGTTTTCACTTCACCCACTTAAGAATATAAATGTATGGTCTGATGGCGGTGTCATTGTTACAGATGATGAAGACCTCTATAAAAAACTTCGACTTCTTAGAAATCATGGTTTTGAGGATCGTGATACAGTTGTAATGATGGGTTGCAATTCAAGATTAGATACGATTCAAGCAGTTGTGGGGAATTGGATATTACCACAAGCTAAATCAATATCTAATAAACGAATTGGAAATGCTAAGTACTTAGATAATGGCCTTCAAGAAATATATGAAATTTCCATACCGCCTAGACCAAAAGATTTTCGTTTAGTTTTTCACCTTTATATTGTTTTTGCAAGAGATAGGGATGGGCTATTAAAATATTGTCTTGATAAAGGCATTGATGCAAAAATTCACTACCCTATACCAATATATAAGCAATCTGCTTTAGATTATTTAGGTTACAAAGATGGAGATTTTCCAGTTACCGATGAACATGTAGAAAAAATAATCACTTTTCCTTGCGATCAACATTTAGAACAAGGGCAATTAGACTATATTATTTCTACGGTAGCTGAATATTATGAAAAGTAATGTTAGTAGAATCCCTTATGTAAACCTTCAAAAGCAGTGGTTAGAAGAGCGAAATGACTTATTGCCCATAATTGATAAAGTGCTTGAAAGCGCTCAATTTGTGGGTGGTGATGAGTTAGATAAATTTGAAGAAAACATTGCTAAGCTCTGTGGAACAAAGTATGCATGTGGACTCAATAGTGGCACAGATGCTTTAATGCTAGCCCTGTCGTTATCCGGTATTGGAAAAGGTGATGAAGTTATAACACCCCCGAATTCTTTTATTGCGTCTACTGCAGCAATTGTTCATATTGGCGCAACCCCTGTTTTTGTAGATGTCCTGCCAGATCAGAATATTGACCCTTCCAAAATTGAAGCTGCTATTACAGAAAAGACTAAAGCAATAATGCCTGTCCACTTAACTGGCAGAATGTGTGATATGGACCCCATTATTGATATTGCAAAGAAGTATGGCCTAAAAATTATAGAGGATGCCGCGCAGTCAGTTGGCTCTAAATATAAAGGAAGACTTAGTGGCTCAATTGGAAATATTGGATGTTTTTCTACACATCCATTAAAAAACTTAAATGCTTGTGGCGATGGTGGATTCTTAACAACAAATGATGAGGTTATTTATAACAAATCAAGGTCATATAGAAACCATGGGATGGTTGATAGAAATATTGTTGATCATTTTGGTAGCGTTACTAGGATGGACAACCTTCAAGCATCAATTTTGAATTATCGATTAGGTAAACTGGACGAAGTAACTCAAAAAAGAAGAAATAATGCAAAATCATATGTTGATAATATTAACAAGCAGGATATATTTATTCCAGAAGAGAAGGCGAGTGAATACAATGTTTATCATACTTTTGTTATTCAAACTAAATATCGTGATGACTTGAAAGAATACTTATTTAAAAATGAAATTGATACTGCTATACATTATCCTGTTCCAATCCATCTTCAGCCAGCTGCAAAAAAATTAGGCTACAAAGTTGGAGATTTTCCAGTTACTGAAAAACAATCTAAAGAAATTTTGACTCTACCTATTAATCAATACCTTGAAAAAATCGATTTAGAAAGAATCATTAGTGTTGTTAACCAATTTCAAAATAAGGTTTAAAGAAATGAATAGCACCTCTCAAGAATTGTATTTTGCAATGCTGCGAATCAGAATGGTTGAGGAAAAAATTGCAGAGTTATATTCAGAACAAGAAATGCGTTGCCCTGTTCATTTATCTATTGGCCAGGAGGCAGTGGCAGTTGGTGTTTGCGATCATCTTGAAAGAGAAGATATTATAATGAGTGCACATCGTGCCCATGCTCACTATTTAGCTAAGGGGGGAGATTTAAAATCCATGCTAGCAGAACTATATGGTAAAGAAACTGGCTGTGCAATTGGTAAAGGTGGGTCTATGCACTTGGTAGATTTAAATAGTGGGTTTTTTGCTGCAGTTCCAATAGTTGGGAGTACTATTCCTATTGCAGTAGGGGTGGCGTGGGCTTTTAAATTAAAAAAAAGTAGCAATATAGTTACAGTTTTTTTGGGCGACGGCGCAACAGAAGAAGGTGTTTTTTTTGAAAGTTTAGATTTTGCTAGTTTAAAAAATGTACCAATACTGTTTGTTTGTGAAAACAACTTATATTCTGTTTATTCTCAACTTGATGTTCGGCAGGCTCCTGGAAGAAAATTGTCTGCCTTGGCTGAAAGTCACGGTATCAAATCTTTTACTGGAGATGGCAATAACATTGATCAAGTTTCAGAACTATCTAAAGAGGCTATTGAATACATTAAAAGTAATAATGCACCTGCATTCATGGAGCTCGATACATTTCGTTGGCTTGAACATTGTGGCCCTAATGGCGATGATGATCTTGGATATAGAAAAAAAGGCGAGTTAGATTATTGGATAACAAGAGATCCAATATCTTCTTATAAGGCTAGAATGATTAAAACTCATCAATTAACCGATCAACAAATCATTAAAAAAACAGAGGTCATATCTACTGAAATTGATGAGGCTTTTAAATTTGCTAAAGAAAGCCCTTTTCCAGATCAAAGCGTTCTTAATCAACATATTTATAAAGATTAAGGTTTTTTATGAGAGAATTAAATTATGCAAATGCTATAAAAGAAGCAACAGACTTTTGTTTGGAGGTAGATCAGTCAGTTCTTGTTATAGGTTTAGGAGTTCCTGATCCAAAAGGTATTTTTGGAACCACAACTGGCCTTCAGGATAAATATGGTGCCGATCGTGTAATGGATATGCCGTTAGCTGAAAATGGAATGACTGGAATTGTTATTGGGACCTCATTAAATGGATACAGACCAATATTAACTCACCAGAGAGTTGAATTTGCCCTTTTGTCGATAGAGCAAATAGTAGATCAAGCTGCCAAGTGGTTCTATATGAACGCTGGACAACAGAATGTGCCAATTGTTATTCGTTTGATTATTGGAAGGGGTTGGGGGCAGGGCGCCCAACATTCTCAAAGTTTAGAATCATGGTTTGCCCATATTCCTGGGTTGAAGGTTGTTATGCCTTCAAATGCATATGACGCAAAAGGATTGTTAATTTCAAGTGTAGAAGATAATAACCCTGTTATTTTTATAGAACATCGATGGTTACACAATACAATTGATTATGTTCCAGTTGATGGATATAGGATTCCTATTGGACAGGCTAAAGTAGTGAGAGAAGGAAAGGATGTTACAATTATTGCGCATTCATATATGGTCTTAGAGTCTATTAGGTGTGCAGAAGTATTAGCCAGTCAAGGTATTTCAGTTGAAGTTGTAGATTTGCGTTCCATTAGACCTTTAGATACCGAAACTATATTGCATTCTGTGTCAAAAACATTGCGGGTTGTGGTCGCTGATAATGGCTGGGTTAAGTTTGGAGTTAGTGCGGAAATTATTTCAGTAATTACTGAAATAATTTTTGATAAACTTTTATCTGCGCCAGTTCGAATTGGCATGAATGATTCTCCAAGTCCAAGCACAAGGGCTTTAGCTAATAACTTTTATCCAAGAGCAGATAATATAGCTAAAATAATAAGTGAAATGATGGGTAAGGATCTCGATATGAGTGTTTTATTTCCTAAATCAAGCATTCCACTAGATGTACCAGATCCATCTTTTACTGGGCCATTTTAGAGCCACTACTTTATAATTTAAAAAACATTCAGAGATTTTTAGCAGGTTACGATGGTGATTAAAAAAAATCCCTTTTTATCAGATAATGACAATACTTTAGCAAATGAGTATATTAAGAAAGGCTATTTTGTGGGTAAAATTCAAGAAATAGATGCTATTGCCTGGATAAGAAGGTCTTTGATAAATATAGCCAAAGAAGAGCTAAACATCAAAAAAGTTGTTCCAGAAGACAAATTTTTAGACTCTATTCATGAGCATTTGACAGTGAGCCAATTAAATAATTTCCGACTTATAATGATCAGGAAAATGAATTTACTGCCTAATTTTAGGGAGAACTATTATAAAGTTATCAAGCCATATCTAGATATTATTGTTGGAAATGAAATTTCAATGCAGCTAAAAGCCAATCTTTCTATTCAGCTTCCAGATGATGATAGCTCATTATTGCCAATTCATGCAGACACTTGGTCTGGGGATTCTCCATTTGAAGTGGTAGCATGGATTCCATTGGTAGATTGCTATAAAACTAAATCCATGTATATCCTTCCTGCAAATAAATATCCAATAATTGAGAAAAACTTTAAAACAATGGCTGATGCAAGTACTGATGATTTATTTAGTTCTGTAGAAAGCGACTTAGAATGGCTGGAAATTAAATATGGTGACGTGTTAATTTTTAATCAAGCTTTACCCCATGGCAATAGAGTTAATTTAGAAAAAGAATCAAGATGGTCAATGAATTGTCGTTTCAAGGCAGTTTTCACACCATATGGAGATAAAAAAATTGGTGAATTTTTTGAGCCTATTTCTTTAAAACCGGCCTCAATGTATGGTTTAAATTATAATTTACCAGCTCTAGATTAACGTGAAAAAATTAAGAGGGTATGTTTTTAGTAGGATGTTTATGGGAGAGAGATGTCCGCAAAATATTCAAAATCTAGTTTTGCGTGATTACTGCTTAAAAAAATCATATGAGTACTTGTTAAGTGGTGCAGAGTATGCTATGCATGATTCATATCTTATGCTTAAGCAAATTATCGATGAAATCCCTAATATAGACGGTGTCTTGGCTTATAGTTTATTTCAAATGCCTGAAAATAGAAAAAAAAGATTGGACTTCTATGAAAAAATTATTATGAAAAATGGTGAACTTCATTTTGCTCTTGAAGATATCGTTATTACTTCACATAATGACATAAATAAAGCTGAAAATATTTGGCTTGTAAAGCAGGCAATGCCAGGCTGTCCTTCACAATTGTAGGTTTATTCAATAAAAAAAATGTGGAGCAATTTTGTATTGATTATTGTAGTAAATTTTTTAACCACTGAAGATAGAGTTTAAAATGGGAATAGAAGTTAATTTAATGCAAAATTATCCTTATTCTCAAAGGGATATCTCTGGTCGTCTTGAGTCAAAAACTCAGCATGATAAACTTATAGCAATGGAGTTTGGCCAAGAATTTTTTGATGGCTCAAGAAGTCATGGGTATGGTGGATTTTCATATAATTCACGCTTTTGGAAAAATGTTGTGCCCGCTTTCCAACAGCACTGGAATTTAATTAATGGTGATAGTGTCCTTGATATTGGCTGTGCAAAAGGATTTATGATTTACGACATGCAACTGTTAATCCAAGGTCTTCAAGTTTCTGGTATAGATATTTCTGAATATGCTATTGATAACGCGAAAGAGGAAGTCAAGAATTTTTGCAAAGTAGCCAATGCCACGGATTTACCTTTTGCCGATAAAAGTATTGATGTATCAATTTCGATTACTACTTTGCATAATTTGGAAGAAAAAGAACTTGTAAGAGCATTATTGGAAATTGAAAGAGTCACAAAAAGAGGTAGCTTTATAACTTTAGATGCCTATAGAAATAATGAGGAGAAGGATAGAATGGAAGCTTGGAATTTAACCGCAAAAACCGTGATGCATGTTGACTCCTGGAGAGAGTTTTTTAAAGATGTGGGATATACCGGTGATTACTATTGGTTTATACCTTGACATGGGTAGTTGGTATATTTCATTGTTCCGGAGATGTAGATATGTCTTATTATGATTTTGCTATTGAATATGTCAAAAGACTTGGCTATCCTGAAAATTTGGTGAATAAAGAATCTTGTAAAAGTATAGTGTTAAAGCCCCCATTATTTACTAGTCTTAGCACTACCTAGTTGTGTAAATATGAGTTTGAAATTTCTTGTTGATTGTAAATTAAGCCATAGACTATTGATTAATTTAATAAATTCGGTTTGGGCAATTCCAAGTGTGTTAATAATACGATTAGTGCGTCCAATTGTATTAATCAGAGTTGGTCAATTTTTTTCAGCTAGAATTGGCCATTTCGCCATTGATGCTGGGATTCAATGGGCTGAAAGATGTAGTATGAATTCTAGAGTTATCGATTTATATTGGATTGAGGAGCCAATATCAAACAAACAATGGGCAAAAATGATTTCTCGTAATTTAACTACCTTTACATGGGCGTCACATTTGGGTAGATGGAACCGTTTGATTCCTGGTGGAGATATTCATTCTAGACCCTCCAGCACTACCAGATCCAGAGATATTAATGGAATTTTAGAGCGATCTAATACACATTTTAATTTTCTTCAAAAAGAAATTGCTGATGGAACGGCATGGTTAAAAAGAAATGGGTGGATTGAAGGTCAAAAATTTGTATGTTTGCAAGTCAGAGATTCAGCTTATCTCAAATCTGAAGAGTGGAGTTCTCAATATCATTGGGATTATCATAGCTATAGAGACTCCGAAATTAGCACATATATTTCTGCGATTAAATGGTTAGTAGAACAAGATATATTTGTAATTCGTATGGGAAAAAAAGTTAACAAAAGAATTGGAGTCAATCACCCTAGAGTCATAGATTACCCATTCAGTCATGATAAAAGTGATTTTCTTGATATATGGCTATTTGCAAATTGTGACTTATGCATTAGCACTGGAAGCGGGCCAGATTTAATCAGTGATGTATATAGAAAGCCAATTCTTTTAATAAATTATTTGCCACTTATTGATATGTATTCATGGAGTAGAACCTTGAGTCATCCTAAATATTTAGTTTGGAAAGCAACAGGAGAATCATTAACATTAGAGGAGCACTTGGAATATAAATTTCACGATACAGAAGAATATGAGCATTTAGGTATACAAATAATTAATTTATCTCAAGAAGATATTCTTATGACTGTTAAAGAGAGCTGGAGCCGTTTAGAAGGAACATGGGTTGATACTAGGGGCGATGAAGAAAACCAAAAGAAATTTTGGAATATATTAGTTAATCATAGAAACTCTTCAGAAGATCACGGCTATATTCACAAAGAAGCAAAGATTAGTTCAACTTTTCTACGCAACAATGCTAATTTCCTTCAATAATACAATTGTTGACTTTAATTGACATGAGAATGCATTTACTCTATCTACATTTTAATAAAATAGAATTCAATAAACCAAATTAACTATGAAGTGTACATTTTGTATAGTTCTTGGAGTGATAGTGTGGCTTTACATACCGAGTTTTTTATGAAACCGGCCCCCTTAAAAGCAAAAGTCTGTGTTTCAGATTCTAAACGTTTAACGAAATAGTTGAAAGAAGAAAAACTTTAAGTTATGGTGTGTGAAAAGTCATTGCAGCGCTAAAACCAAAATTAGATGAGTCAATTAAGGACAAACAGTATAGCGAGTTTGTACAAGATGAGCGTACAAATACTGGCTTTGCAATATGGAGTAAAGATTAGATAGAAATGATTCATATTGAACGAAGTTCTAAGGTTGGAATTAGACCGCAGTTGTACGATAAAAATAATCGAAAACTAGTTCAAGATTTTATAATGTTGAATAGCCACTAATTCTACGCATATGGTTAACGCTATCTTCCCAGCGTTTACGGTTAGTTTTAAGGTGACTGATAATATTTCAGATAGATTTAATTGTGCATTTAGAATTAAGTGGTTGATTGATGGAATTGAGCATAATAAGATTTAACAAGGAGAAGTAAAATGACTAAGTGTTTAATATGTGAAAATAATTATCAACCATTTGTTGATTTTGGCGATATGCCGATTTCTAATGCATTTGCCACAAAAGAAGAATTGGTGAATGAGTATACTTTTCCAATGCAAGTAGGATTTTGTGAGTGTTGTCATATGGTACAACTGATTGAGCAACCAGATAGAGAAAAAATGTTCCATGAGAATTATGCTTTTTTCTCATCAACCTCAAATTACATGAAAGAACATTTCAAACGATTTGCCGATTCAGTTTCTGAGTTGCAAGATTTAGGTGAAAATTCTTTTGTAGTAGAGGTTGGTAGCAATGATGGAATCATGTTGCAGAATTTTGTGGCTGGCGGTGTTCCTTGTCTCGGGGTTGAGCCATCAGAGAATGTTGCAAAGATTGCAATGGACAAAGGGATTGAGGTCGTTTCAGAATTCTTTGATCGGCCTTTGGCTGAAAAGATATCTAAAACACATCAAAAGGCAGATGCAATACTAAGTGCGAATGTGATGTGCCATATTCCTTATATGCACTCTATCTATGACGGCGTTAAGACCCTCTTAAAAGATGATGGCGTCTTCATATTTGAAGATCCTTATTTAGGGGAAGTTATTGAGAAAACATCTTTTGATCAGATTTACGATGAACATGTATTCTTATTTTCTGCCTTGTCAGTAAGCTATCTTGCAAATCTACATGGTCTTGAGCTTATAGATGTAGAGCCTCAAATCACTCATGGCGGTTCAATGCGATATACAATAGCACATAAAGGAGTGAAAACAGCATCAAAGAATGTAGCAACTTTAATTGAACAAGAGATTGAGCTAGGTTTAGACAACAAGCAGTCATACCTTGGTTTTACCGAAAGTGTTAACAAAATTAGAGACGACTTAATTGAACTACTTACAAAGCTGAAAAAGGAAGGAAAAAAAGTGGTGGCTTATGGTGCAACTTCAAAAAGTACTACTGTAACCAACTACTTTGGTATCAGCCCTGAACTAATTGAATGCATTTATGATACCACTCCGATTAAACAAAACAAACTGTCACCAGGAGCGCATATTCCTGTCCTACCTTATGATCAATTTAGAGAGAGTAATCCAGAATATGTACTGCTTTTTGCCTGGAATCATGCGACTGAAATTATGAAAAAAGAAAGGGATTATATGGGCAGTGATAGACATTGGATTACATACATACCTGAAGTCAAAATAGATTAAACATGATACTTTGCGCCAATCCATCAGCACAGTTTAAAAGTTATCAAGGTGAGATAGAAAAAGCAGTCCTTACTGTAATAAGAGGCAATCGCTATGTTCTTGGTGAAGAAGTGTTATCGCTTGAGCAGGAGTTTGCAGATTATATTGGAACAACTGCAGCAATTGGCGTTGCCAATGGTACAGATGCGATTGAATTGGCGCTACGGGCATTGGAGATTGGAGCAGGCGATGAGGTTATTACCGTTTCCCATACTGCCGTCGCAACGGTGGCAGCAATTGAGGCTACAGGTGCTACACCAGTACTTGTGGATGTAGAGCCATTTTTTTATACTTTAGACCCAAAGCAATTGGAAGAAGTTTTTACAAAAAAGACAAAAGCAGTTATTGCAGTTCATTTATATGGGCAACCTGCTGATTTAGATTCGATTTCAAACTTTTGTATAAAACATAATCTATTTTTAATTGAAGACGCTTCTCAAGCCCATGGTGCAAAATACAGGGAACAACGCTTAGGTAGTATTGGCGATATTGGTTGTTTTAGTTGCTATCCCACAAAGAATTTGGGAGCAATTGGTGATGCAGGGCTAATCACCACTAATAATACTGAATTGGCTACAAAGATTCGAATGCTTAGAGAGTATGGTTGGAATGAGCGTATCAGTGAGTATCCTGGTAGGAATTCCAGACTAGATGAACTGCAAGCTGCTGTTTTACGGATTAAGTTAAAATATTTAGATGCAGATAATGAAAAAAGACGTCAACTGGCTGAATACTATACAGATAAATTGTCTGATTTATCAATTCAGCTTCCTAAAGTGCGTGAAGAAGCAGAATCTGTCTTTCACCTTTATGTTCTTCAAGTAGAAGGCCGCCATGACCTGCTTGAGTATTTAAAAGGAAAAGATATTCAAGCAGGTGTGCACTACCCTGTGCCCGTACATCTTCAGCCCGCTTATCAAGACCGAATATTGACTGCAAATGATATGAGTATTACTGAAAATCTAACAGAAAACATAATTTCATTGCCTATGTATCCTGAATTATCAATGAATGATGCTAAGAAAATAGTAGATGTATTGAAGAAATTTTTAGACTGAACTTATGATGATTACACTATGAAAGTTAATAAAACACCATTAAATGGGCTCATAACTATTGAACCAGATAAATTTCAAGATAATCGTGGATTTTTCCTAGAAACCTACCAAGAAGAACGTTACAACAGAGCAGGCATAGCAGATGTATTCATACAAGATAATCATTCTCATTCTAAGAAAGGCGTCTTAAGAGGTATGCATTTTCAGATTAATAACCCCCAAGCGCAAATTGTTACAGTTATGCATGGAAAAATTTTTGATGCTTGTGTTGATGTGAGAAAGGAATCTAAGACTTTTGGTCAATGGTATGGAGTTGAGTTGAGTGATACTGGATTGAGTCAAATATATATGGCTCCAGGTTTTGCTCATGGATTTTGTGTGTTGAGTGATTGGGCTGATTTGCATTATAAAGTAAGTGCGACTTATGATCCAGGTGATGAAGGTGGGTTACTATGGCGCGATGAGAATATTGGTATTCAATGGCCAATTGATAATCCAATAATTTCTTATCGAGATGACTCTTATCCTCTACTTGTAGAATTGTAATAGTATATGTCAGATTTATTAAAGTCCTTAGAAGGGAAAGTAATTGCTGTAACTGGCGCCAATGGATATATTGGATCTGCACTGTCCACAAAATTGGTGGAATATTCTGCAAGAGTTCTGCGCATCAGTAGTAAAAAGTTACATCCACAAACTGGAATGCTTGATTTAAAGGTCGATATTAAGATAGTTGATTGCTGGGAAAAAATCGTTAATCAGGCTGATATTATTATCCATTTAGCTGGCAATACTAGTATTCATGAAGCAAAAAAAAACTATGTTGATAGTCTTAATTCGACAATATTGCCATTGCAACACCTTGATTTAATGGCAAGAAAGTTAGGTCGTAAACCTAGGGTTATTTTTGCTTCTACGGCTACTATTTACGGATTGCCCGATACCATTGTCACATCTGAGGATCACAATATTGATCCAATTACAGAATATGATTTACACAAAGTATTTGCCGAGCAACAGTTAGATATGTCGACTCGGAATGGGGTTCTTGGTGGTGTTTCGTTGAGACTTGCAAATGTTTATGGAGTAAGTTCATCAGAAAGCTTTTCATGTGATCGTGGTATTTTTAATAAGATTACAAAAACAGCCTTTCAAGGAAAAGATATCATAGTTTACGGTGACGGTAATTACGTCCGTGATTATGTTTATATTGATGATGTTGTATCAGCATTTTTGTACGCAGCTGTTGCAAAAAATATTGAAGGGGAGTTGTTTAATATAGCCACTGGAGTTGGGCACACACTCAAAGAGGCGTTTAGTTTAGTGGCTGATAGAGTTAGTGACATTACCAAAAAAAAAGTGAATGTTAATGAGATACCATGGCCGGAAGGGGTGAATCCAATTGAGAAAAGAAATTTTGTCGCTTCAATTGATAAGTTCAATAAATTTACTGGATGGGAGCCAACTATAAACTTAGATGAAGGAATTTATAGACTTGTTTCTTTTTATATGAAAAACCACGCGTAATGGATAAGGTCAGATTAATTAATTTTCCATACTACCAAGAAGATAATGGAGACTTAGTTGTTATACAGGGGATGGATGATTCTGCACCATTTCATATCTCGAGAGTGTTTAATGTTCGTGCAGATAAGGATAGCATTCGAGGTCAGCATGCGCATAGTGAGTGTACTCAGTTGTTAGTATGTACCAATGGATCCATCGAGGTGTCTTGTGATGATGGAGAAACACAGAGCATACATATCTTAAATAAACCATATAGGGGTTTACTGATTCTGCCAGGCGTATGGGCTGAACAGAAATATTTGAAGAATAGTTCTATTCTTACAGTGCTATGTGACCAACCTTTTAATGAAGAAGAATACATCCGGAATTATGATGAATTTAAGAATTATTTAAACAGTAAGTAAATATATTATCGAGAAGTTCAAATGAAAATTATAATAACAGGGGCTATAGGCCATATAGGTTCGTATATTATTCGTGATCTTGGAATCCAATTTCCAATGGCAGAAATTGTTATGATTGACAACATGATGACCCAACGTTTTCCATCCTTATTTAATTTACCTTCGACAGGAAAGTATCGTTTTATAGAGGGAGATGTAACAAAAATGGATCTAAATTTGGTGTTTTCTGGTGCAGAAGTTGTGATTCATTTGGCTGCCATTACTGATGCAGCAGGTAGTTTTGATAAAGCAACAGAAGTTGAGGAAAATAATTACCAGTCAACGGTAAAGGTTGCAGATGCTTGTGTGGAGACAGACGCCCGGTTAATTGCTCTATCATCAACAAGCGTATATGGAACTCAAAATGAAGTTGTAGATGAAGATTGTGGAGAAGATGAGCTTCAGCCGCAAAGCCCTTATGCCACAACAAAACTGAAGGAAGAGGAATTTATAGGAAAATTAAGCAAAGATAAGGGTTTAAAATCAATTCATTGTCGTTTTGGCACAATCTTTGGAGTGTCACCAGGGATGCGGTTTCATACAGCAGTTAATAAATTTTGTTGGCAGGCAGCTATAGGGCAGCCAATTACAGTCTGGAGTACGGCCTATGATCAAAAACGTCCATACCTTGACTTATTCGACGCATCTAGGGCAATAGCTTTCATTATAGAAAAAGACATATTTGACGGCCGTATTTATAATGTACTCACTAATAATTCTACTGTTCGTCAAGTTGTAGAGACAATACGAGAGTTTGTTCCAGATTTAGATGTTGAGTTTGTAAATAATAAAATTATGAACCAACTTTCTTATGAAGTGTTAGACGAAAGATTTAAATCAAAAGGATTTATTCCTGCAGGAAGCTTAAAGAGAGCTATTGGCGAAACCATATCTTTGTTGAAACAGTCTAATAGTATCTAACTATATGAAGTCAATTACAGAAGCTGAAAAGTCAATCCACAAATTCCTACCCGCTATTCATGAGAAATACAATTCGAGCGAACCAATAGTTTCCGTTATTATCGATTGTTTTTATAAATTAGATTTAGTTAAACAATCAATTCAATCTGTATTAAATCAAGACTATCAAAATGTAGAGATTGTTTTAGTTGATAACGGAGCAAAAGAGAATGTTTCTAAATATTTACATGACATTTATACTAGACACAAGAATATAGCGCTAATTAAATTTAAGGAAAATCAATTTTCTTGGGATGATACTGAGATAACAGTAGTGATTTGTTGGAACGCGGCATTATTAAACTGTAAAGGCGATATTGTCAGTCATCTATCATATGATGACATGTTGTCGTATGATTGTTGTTCAAGAATGGCTAAATTATTTACTGACAATGATAATTGTGTAACTGCCGGACCGTTACCCGTATCAATCGATATTAATGGAAAAGTTAATGAAGAGTTTAGTGAGAGATTAAGACTGGGTAATAAAAGAACAAAGTACATTGCTGGGAAAGAGCTTGCTCTTGATTTCATTCAAGGCAGTCCAAATAAGTATTTTGGAGCCCCAGGTGGAGTATTGTTTATAAAGAAAGACACATTAATTCAGTATGGAGGATTTGACAGGGCCTCTGACATCACAGAAGTCATTAAATTTGCTATTCACGGCGATAGTGGTTTTGATCCTGAGGCAAAACTATATTGGAGGCACCATAAAGGACAACTGAATAAAGTAGCCAAGCTTAGGGGTATTACCTGGTGCAATAACTTAACTGATATGGTAAAGAGTGAACGTATCTTGCAAATTTGGGAACTGTTATTTACAAAGGAAGAAATAGTATTATTAAAAAAATTTATTAAAAATCATGAGCGAAGTGAAGGATTAAATACACCAATAGAATCATTACGAAAGAAGAATTACTCTGGTTTTTTTTACGCTTTAAAAAATGTTCTTAATAAGCGCCCATCAATATTTATTTATGTATTGTGGTTTTCTCTATTGGAAGTAGTGCGGATGCTATATGAGAAAGCTTCAAACATAGTGAAATATAAATGATCAAATTAGAATACAAAACCTTCTCTGGTTTTAAAAGATTCCTAAAATTATTAGTAGGGTACATTAGGTTAAATGTACGTTTAATCCTTGTCTATCTGGCTGCTTTAACTCTTGATTCCTTTGCAAAAATGTTTTCGGTTGTTGCAATAATACCCCTAATTGATTTTTTATCAGGTGGTGAGGCTGTTGATTTTCAAAAAGTAACGTTGGTTTTTATAGATCTTCTTTCGATAATAAATATTGAATATACGTTAGTCAGCTGTGTTCTGGTGTTCATATTAGCAGTACTGACAGCATTATTTGCAGAAATATTTTTCTATTTTATCGGGCGAAAAAATGCCTATCGCATAAGCTACTATCTTTCGTCTATGGGAATGCGAAGTTATTTTAATCGCGGCCTTAAGTTTATTAACGCACAGACTTTTGGTGTTATACAAAATACTTTTCAAAGGGAAGTTGAGCAAATTTCAGGAGGAGTAGACGGCATTCTTTTAATGGTATCTAGTATTATTCAGATATTTTTTATGTTGTTTCTTGCTTTTAGCTTGTCAGTAACCATGACTTCAGTTACATTAATAATTATGTCTGTAGCTATTATTTTGATGTCAAGCTTAAACTCTCTAATTTCAAGGCTAAGTGCTAAAGCAACATTGTCTAGTAATGAGCTTTCACATGCATTGCTTGAGCCACTTATGAATGCTAAACAGGTTTTGTCTTACGGTCGATCTGAACATGCCTTTAATAACCACACACAAATGTTTAAAAAGCATACTGCTGATGCATTATTATCACAAACTATGACATATTCAGTCCCACAAATATTTAGAATGATAGGCATTGTTGCTGCCTTAGTTGCACTATACTTTTCAATCTCATTTGGAGAGAATACTGTTGCACTTGTTGCAGCTTTAATTGCCCTCATCAGAATCACGCCCATTGCAGCACAAATTACTTCGTCATTTGCAGCAATCAGTTTTGCTGTGCCAAGTCTTAATCAATTCGAGAAGTTATTTGGATATGTTCACAAACAACAGGATCATTCTAAATTATCAACGTTTAACGGCTTTTCTGGTGCAATTCAATTAGTTGATATTTCTTATTCTCACTCACCTACAAGAGAATCAATCTCCAATATCAATCTAAATATTCCTAAAAACTCTTATATTGCATTTGTAGGCCCGTCAGGTTCTGGCAAGACAACATGTGTTGATGTCATCATGGGACTCTTTAAACCTTCTTCTGGAAATGTGACAGTCGATAATCAACCATTAAATGAGATTGATTTAAGTTCATTTCTAAGTCGTGTTGGTTATGTACAGCAAACCCCTTTTCTATTTAATGGAACAATTAGGGATAATTTACTTTGGTCATTTCCAAGTGCAACTGAATCAGAAATGTGGGATGCGTTGCATCTTGCCAATATCGATAATTTTATACGCTCAACAAATCAACAGCTTGATACTCAGGTTGGAGACAGAGGTGTTGCATTATCAGGCGGCCAAAAACAAAGAATTGTTTTAGCACAAGCTCTGATTCGTAAACCAGATATTTTGGTGCTTGATGAAGCGACAAATTCATTAGACCGTGAATCTGAAGCCTCCATTATTAAAACACTTCAAAAAATCAGTCATGATATTACTATTATTTCAATTACTCATCACCCCTTCATGACTGTAAATGCTGACCAAATTTTTGTCTTTGATCAAGGTAGAATTGTTGAATCTGGCACTTATAGTGAATTAATGAGTGTCAAAAATTCTTTTTTACAGAAAATGAATCCATAAATAGATATGAAAATTCTTATTACTGGCGCAGATGGTTTTATTGGCTCTCACCTAACTGAGATGCTAGTGACCCAGGGTCATGAAATAATAGCACTTTCACAATATAACTCCTTTAATAATTGGGGTTGGTTAGAAGATGTCAACTGTAAAAGTAAGATCAAGGTACTTGCTGGCGATATTCGTGATCCACACTACTGTAAATACATCACAAAAGATGTGGATATCATTTTTCATCTTGCAGCGCTAATTGCTATCCCATATTCCTATGTTGCCCCAGATAGTTATGTAGACACCAATATCAAAGGCACGCTCAACATCTGTCAGGCCGCAAAGGAAAACGGCA
>Ga0233427_10001341_pt1 | contig 27008 bp, 26 predicted proteins | sample SI_118_April2016_5_FD_179885 | JGI IMG/M metagenome (GOLD analysis project Ga0233427, IMG submission 179885) | Seawater microbial communities from Saanich Inlet, British Columbia, Canada - SI_118_April2016_100_MG | ecosystem: Environmental > Aquatic > Marine > Inlet | place: Canada: British...
CAGGCTCTATCGAAACCGTCATTATTTTTGACACCATCAGTGACTGGATGGAGAGCATTGATGTACTCAGCCCTATCGCCCCGCTGTTCAATGACTACGGTGGTTATGCAATAGGTAGTGCTGAACTGCTTGCCAGTTTATTAATAATAATACCCGCATTGAGATTCTTCGGCGCAATACTAGCTCTATCAGTGATGTCTGGCGCAATATTTTTCCACCTTTTCACGCCGCTAGGCGTCGATCGCGCCATTGATATGGCAGGTAATACCGATGGCGGTGTACTCTTTTATATGGCCTGTGGCGTTTGGGTATCTAGCCTTATCCTAATCATTATGGGACAACAAAAATGCGGCCTATTTCGGGATAACTAAACGTCCGTTTTAGAAGTTCGGGGAAGTTGGAGTTTTGGGCGTTCGGAGTTTTTACACTGACTCCGAACTTTCGAACTACCAGCCCATACTCTGCTTGATAAAGGGAATGGTCAATTTTCTGCCCGCCGACAAGGATGACCGGTCAAGGCTTTCAAGAATTTCTAATAATGCATCCGTACTGCGTTGACTGCGGTTGAGGATATACTGCGCTGCGTCCTGATGTAGCTCAATACCCTTTTCAGATGCCTGTTCCTGCAGCAATAGCACTTTATCAACGTCTTCCAGCGACATAACCTGAAAGATGGCACAGGACATAAAGCGCGACTGTAAATCCGCCAGCGCAATACCCACACCACGAGGGGGACTAGAAGCACCCACTAACAAACAAATCCGCTGCTGTAATACGCGATTAAAAAGATGAAATAATGCTTCTTCCCAGTCAACTAAACCAGCCACTGCCTGCAGGTGATCAAGGCAAATTAAATCAACGTTTTCAATACCCTGTAACATGACCGGATCAAGCCACTTAATTTCATCCATCGGCAAATAAATAGCCGTGCGTCCTTTAGTGGTAGCACTCTGGCAGGCTGCCTGCAACAAATGACTGCAACCAGCAGCACCTGTGCCCCATAGATATAATAACGGCTCATAATCCTCGTCAAACTGATGCTGTAACTGTTCAACAACAGCCTGATTGGCACCGACAACAAAGTTTTCAAGGCTAAATGCCTTTTGCAGCGGGAACTCAAAGGGGATTTGCGGGTGTATCGCACTCATAACGCTAGACTCATGACAAAGACTTACGGCGATTGACTTCGATGGCTTTTCTACCCCAGGCCACACAGTAATCCAGCCCACTGACGGAGCTAATAACAAACACAACCCATATCCCGCCAGTTAACAACAGGTCGCTCAATTCAAAGAGCGCCAAATCAAGCAAATTTAACAATACCAAGGTAAATTGTGACGAGGTACTCAGTTTACCTAGCAGCGTTGGAGAAAATTCATATTCACCAAATAGAATATGGTAAACCGTAGCACCCGCAACAATAACAAGGTCACGCCCAATCACCACCACAGCTAACCAAACAGGGAAATTACCAATATAGGTCAGTAGCAAAAATGCGCTAATCAACATCAGTTTATCGGCGAGAGGATCAAGGATAGCGCCAAAACGGCTAACCCAATCAAACCGACGAGCCAGATAACCATCAATACCGTCAGAGATGCTGGCAATTGAAAAAAGCACCAGCGTTAGCATAAATTCACCACTTAAAATCGCCACGGCGACAGGAACCACTAGCAATAAACGTATAAGAGTAATTAAATTAGGGATAACACTTAAGTCCAAAACTGCTCCAGTTTTTATTCTGAGGGCTTTCTGAATGATAGACAAACCGTACTATCGAGTTTATTGACTGCTTTAAGGATTCCATTGATAAGGCATAATCATCATACCATCATCAAACTCCGGCACTAAGCCTGCACTAGGAAGCAATATTTTATCCAAAGCAATGACGCTTTTTAGCTTACTCCAATCATCCTCAGTGGTGAGCAGCAAAGTCAAAGTCTCATCTTCAACAGCACTGACTAAAACATCATGCACCATGGCAAAGCCACTCAAATATGCCATAACACCGGCATAATCTTCCAGCCTTTTAACATTCTTTACTATCAAGGTGATTTTTTCATTTTGCTGAGTTGAGGTGTCAATGGCGTAATCTTTTACCAAAATACGACTCACCTGCGCCAGTGCCTGCGCTGCCAAATCATCCATCACATCACTTTGAGTGGAAAAGCTTATCGCCTCACCTTCAAAAATTAACAGCCACCGCCCAGCCCAATGACCAGCAGAACGTTGATAAATACGCCCACCCAGAATAGCTTCAGCATGGTAACGCTGCGCAGCCATTTCCAGTTTACTTCTCAATAGTGCCCAGACATCTTGCAACCCAATACTGCTTTCATCCTGTAGATCCATCAGTGGCAATAGTGTTGGCACACCGCTATCGAGCCCTGCTTGACTAATCACTTGCTGCCAACCCATTCCCTCAGTCGAACTAATCACATAACGGTCGTTATTATCCTCAACCGCCACCCACGCCATCAGCATTGGACGATTACTCCCCCAAATAGGCTGTTTGCTTTGCCGCAATAATTGTTTGACTAACATTTCGTCAAAAAGTAATCGCACATATTGATCACCCTTACCGGATTTAGCCGCTGACAAATAATAACTAAACTGCTGAATATAACGCTCAGAATTTTGTAGCGCGTCCTTTACCAATGGTTCATCAAGGGCAACCGTATCACCCGTTATACGTTGAACCACACGTGCTAGCGCATCACTACTCGCCCGCTTACGCTCTTTAAACTGCTGGGACGAAACCGGCACATCAACACGATATAAATGAGCAACCTCAGTGGCCTGGAGCGCGCCCGCAAACCACATCATTGGCGTAAAGCTCAATAGCACAAAACAAAGCTGCCTAAGCAATGATGATATGCCGCGCAGTGATGACAAAATCAAAATTATCGCTCCTTTAAATAACGTTGTGCAGCCAAAACAAAAACCTCAAAATAACGCAGTCATATTGAGATCTTTGCATGCAGAGGGGGCAGAAGGAAAATACCCCTCTGGGCATAAATGTGATAAAACTAATTTGCTTGAGTCGCAAGGCCAGTTGTTACACTGCAAGCGCGTATAAACCAGTTACTAGCGCGATATTGTAGGGGCGAACACATAAAATAACCAGCCAAGGTTATTCGCCCCCCTTGGCGTCAAAACACCCCTAAGTTACTATTAGGGCACCTATAAGCATGACAACCCATAATTCATCAACTCACATTGCGCCACTAAGCAATTTTGGAAGCCAACCTATGAACCTTAATGTCGTGGTATTGATTTCGGGCGGGGGCAGCAATCTCTTAGCACTGATAAACGACTCACAAAGCAACGACGCTCCTTACAAAATTACCGGCGTCATCAGTAATTATGCCGAGGCTGGCGGTTTACTACATGCTCAGCATGCCAACATCCCGACCCACGTTATTAACCACGACAACTTTGCAGACCGCCACACTTTTGATCAAGCAATGATTCGTCATATTGACGCACTACAACCTGACTTAGTGGTGCTCGCCGGGTTTATGCGCATACTGACCGATGAATTTGTCAATCATTACCTAGGACGCATGATCAACATTCATCCCTCCCTACTACCCAATTATGCTGGTCTAGACACCCATCAACGCGTCATTGATGCGCAGGAAGCCTATCATGGTGCCAGTGTGCACTATGTTATCCCCGAACTTGACGCGGGGCCGGTTGTCTTGCAGGCCTGCCTTAAACTGACGCCAGAAGAAACGGCCAAAGCACTAGCCCTTCGCGTGTTGGAAATGGAACATCACATCTACCCTCAATCAGTACGCATGATTGCCAATGGGGATATCCACTTTGAAGAAAATCATGCCTATATGAATGGGGAACTATTACCGCAGCACGGTCATCAAATCAGTTTCTGATACTTAACGAGAGTCCAGCACAATGGCCACCATTATTTCGCGTCTAACGCTCCTGCTATGCTGCGCCATGGTCATTAACAGTGGCATAGCTGCTGACAGCGCAGAACAAAGCCCCTTTATCAAGGCCTACCGTACAGTGTACCAAGCCGATTATGACTTTTTCCTGCCCCTACAGGGGGCTGTCATTCGCGAACTTAGCCAGCAAGAAAATGGCCAGTGGTTACTATCACACCGCGCTGACACATCACTCGCTTCAATGAAAGAATCCAGCTTGTTTGAGTGGGACAACAATCAGCCCAAACCCCTGCAATATCACTACCAGCAAAAAAGCATCGCGAAAGATAAGCAGCATCAACTGGAATTTAATTGGCGTGAACAACAGGTCAACCATACCACTAACAAACCGCCAGGCAGTTTTCATTTACCCAAAGGCACACTCGACAAACTCACCTACCAACTAAAAATGCGTCACCAGTTACAGTTAGGCCAGCCCTTGTCTACTTATTCAGTGGCAGACAAACGCAAACTAAAAGACTATCGCTTTAACATTGTTGGCAGTATTGAGCTCGACACCCCTATGGGCAAGCTTAACACTCTCAAGATCAAACGTGACCGTGGCACCGATAGCAATAGAGAAACCGTGTTCTGGCTAGCCAAGGATTGGGATTATTTACTGGTTAAAATTGAGCAAAAAGAAAATGACAAAAGCCACCAAATAACAATGGTGGAAGGCGTATTGGACGGGAAAACTGTAAGAGGACACGAGTGACAGACAATAAAAAAGCGCTAGTCAGCGCTTTTTTATTGTTTGAGACCTCAACTTAGCAAACGCTTAAGTCTTCGGCAATGTCACTCCGCGCTGTCCCTGATACTTGCCACCACGATCTTTATAGCTGGTCTCGCAGGTTTCATCCGATTCAAAGAACAACATCTGCGCCACACCTTCATTAGCGTAAATCTTGGCAGGCAGCGTGGTGGTATTTGAAAATTCCAATGTCACATGACCCTCCCATTCTGGCTCCAGTGGGGTCACGTTAACGATAATGCCACAACGTGCATAGGTAGATTTACCCAGACATACCGTCAGCACATCACGCGGAATACGAAAATATTCAACCGTACGAGCCAGCGCAAAAGAATTGGGTGGAATAATGCAGACGTCGCTTTGGATATCCACAAAACTATTTTCATCAAAGTTCTTGGGGTCAACCGTCGCTGAATGGATATTGGTAAACACCTTAAACTCATTAGCGCAACGTACATCGTAACCATAACTCGACGTGCCATAGGAAATCAGCCGGCTGCCATCTTCAGAATGACGCACCTGCCCAGCCTCAAAGGGTTCAATCATGCCCTGCTGGTCGGCCATACGCCGAATCCACTTATCCGCTTTTATACTCATTGCCTGTTACCTAATTCTAAACACGTCAAAAGGCTGGCATCGTGCCATAAACACCGTCTTTGTTCCAGTGTCGCCCTGTCTGTTTTATGTCGTTATAACGGGGTTCGGAGGGAACCCTGCATAACAAAACTTATTCAATAAGCCTCATTAGGGCTCACGCCGCCATAAAAAATATGCTTTAGTCGTCGGTCACCTGAATATCAGGAAACGCGTTACTTTCATCACTCGCTCGTAAAGCCAACCGTGCGGCCAAACGGCGTGCGACATCACGGTAAATGGCGGCCACTTCACCCTCAGACTCAGCAATAACGGTTGGTGTACCGGCATCAGTTTGCTCACGAATCGATAACTTCAACGGCAACTTGCCCAGCAATTCAGTATCATAATCATCGGCAAGCTCATCACCGCCACCAGCACCAAAAATCGGCTCCGCGTGACCACATTGGCTACAAATATGCACGCTCATGTTTTCCACTACCCCCAGTACAGGGATATCAACTTTGCGAAACATCTCAACACCTTTTTTGGCATCCAGCAACGCGATATCCTGTGGTGTCGTAACAATCAAAGCGCCCGTCACAGGCACTTTTTGTGCCAAGGTTAAATGGATATCACCCGTGCCCGGTGGTAAATCAACCACTAAATAGTCCAGATGCTTCCACTTCGTCAAACTCACCAATTGTTGCAACGCACCGGTCACCATCGGCCCACGCCATACAATAGGTGCATTTTCATCCAACATGCAGGCAATCGTCATTGCCTGTAAACCATGAGCTTCGATTGGCTCCCAGCTTTTACCATCCTCCGATACTGGTCGGGTACCTTCCACAAGACCTAGCATCAAGCCCTGACTAGGACCGTAAATGTCCGCATCTAAGATTCCTACCCGCGCACCCTCGGCAGATAATGCCAACGCCAAATTAACTGCGGTAGTGGATTTACCCACCCCCCCTTTACCAGAGGCCACCGCAATCACATTTTTAACACCATCCATACCGTCTAGGTTGGCCTGAGCCTGCTGTGACTGAATTTGCCACTGTAGGTCAATAAGCACTGTCCGCGCACCAGCGATTGGGGCAATACGTTCACGCAATGCGGCTTTAATATCGTCACTAATGCCCGCAGCAGGGTAACCCAAACCAATAATCACCTGGATTTGATTGTCATCAATATCAATGGCATTGACTGCGCCCGCAGACACGTAATCGCTGTTTAAATATTTATCTTGATAACTGGAAAGAGCGACTTCAACTTGCGCTGTGGTTAATTCTGACATAAAAATTTCTCTATTTAATTTGAATAGGGCTGTCACTAAAGAGCATTATCTTGACACCTATTAATGGGGATAACTGGCCGAATTAAAAGGCAACCCGACTTAAATAACCAATAATTTTTATCCGCCAAAACCCTATTTTAAATCAAGCCATATTTCCCCTTACCCGCCCCCTTGAAGGTAAAAAGCACATTGATAGCGCAGCCCTTAAACAATTAAAAATTCATGATAGGGGCAGGCCCGATAAAAAAATAAAGCAACACACTAACGAATTGCAGCAAAACAGCCCTAAACAGGGCGATTTTGGATGCAAAAAAGCACCATCAAGGGTATAGTTTCCGGCGTCCCATGGCGCAACAATTGCAGCCATCTTTCATTCAAAGAGACCTCAACATAACGTAACGAGCGAAACCAAAACTAGGCAAAAATACCCCCCTGAGGTATTTTTAACAACGTATTGGTAAGCGCGGTAGTTATGCTAAGATTTCTCAAAATAACAGCGACATCATGACATCTACAGCACGGAAAATTCTTGTTACCAGCGCCCTACCCTACGCCAATGGTCCAATTCATCTAGGGCATATGCTTGAATATATTCAGACCGACATCTGGGTACGTTTTCAAAAGCAACGCGGTGAAATCTGTACCTATGTGTGTGCCGATGATGCCCATGGCACCGCCATTATGTTGCGTGCTGAACAAATGGGGATCACCGCCGAAGAGCAAATCAAACGCGTACAACAGGAGCATGAAGCTGACTTCAACGATTTCAATATTGCTTTTGATAACTACTATTCAACGCACTCTGCTGAAAACAAAGAGTTAAGCGAGTTTATCTACACAGCCTGCCGTGATGCTGGCCATATTGCCAAACGAAGTATTACTCAGGCTTTCGATCCAGAAAAAAACCTGTTTCTTGCCGATCGTTTTATTAAGGGCACCTGTCCGCGCTGCAAAGCCGAAGACCAGTACGGCGACAACTGTGAAGCCTGCGGTGCCACCTACACTCCCACTGAATTGATTAATCCAAAGTCAGCTATCTCCGGCGCCACCCCCATTGAAAAAGAATCCGTACATTATTTTTTCAAACTACCGGACTTCGAAAACATGCTCAAACAATGGACCCGCAGCGGTGCATTGCAGGATACCGTCGCCAACAAGCTCAACGAATGGCTTGAGGCGGGGCTACAGGAGTGGGATATCAGTCGTGATGCACCTTACTTCGGCTTTGAAATTCCCGATGCGCCAGGCAAGTATTTTTACGTGTGGCTAGATGCACCGATTGGCTATATGGCCAGCTTTAAAAATCTATGCGCACAACGCGACGACCTTGATTTTGATGAGTACTGGGCAAAGGATTCCGACACAGAGCTATACCACTTTATCGGTAAAGACATTATTAATTTCCACGCCCTGTTCTGGCCTGCTATGTTGTCCTGCGCCAATTTTCGCACACCCACTGCCGTGAAAGCGCACGGTTTTGTGACCGTGAACGGCAAAAAGATGTCTAAGTCACGCGGCACCTTTATACAGGCGCGTACTTATCTGGCACATTTAAACCCCGAATACCTGCGTTATTATTTTGCCGCTAAATTGGGGAACGGCACCGAAGATATCGACCTCAATTTGGAAGATTTCATGCAGCGCGTCAACTCAGATCTTGTTGGCAAAGTGGTTAACATTGCCAGCCGCTGCGCCGGTTTTATTAAAAAGCGTTTTGATGGCAAGCTCTCCGACACCATCAGTAATCCCACCCTGCTAGACGAAGTTATTGCGGCTGGAGAGCAGATTGGCGAACACTTTGAAAAGTTGGAGTTCAGCAAAGCGGTGCGCGAAATCATGGCGCAAGCTGATAAGGCCAACCAATATATCGACGAACAAAAACCCTGGGTAATGGCTAAAGAAGAAGGCCGAGACCAAGACGTTCAGGATGCCTGCTCGATGGGTATTCACCTATTTCGTGTACTATGTACTTATTTGAAACCCATTTTGCCAACCATGGTAACCAATGCTGAGACCTTCCTAAATATCGAAAGTCTGAGCTGGAATGATCGGCTAGAAACCCTCAGCGGGCACACAATCAATAAGTTTAAACCGCTGATGCAGCGTATAGAACAGGAGAAAATCGACGCCATGCTGGAAGTCACCAAAGCAGATGCAGCGGCACACGCAGCATTGCAGGACAGCACCCCAACCAAAATCGCTGATGTGGGTACGCACGAGCCTATTGCCGATGAAATCGTCTTTGATGATTTTGCCAAGGTTGATCTGCGTATTGTCCGCATCGTTAAAGCAGAGCACGTTAAAGGCGCCGATAAACTACTGCAACTGACGCTCGATTTAGGTGAATCTTTTGGTGAAAAGCGCTTACGTAATGTATTTTCAGGTATTAAATCAGCCTATCAACCAGAACAACTCGAAGGCCGCCTCACGGTAATGGTGGCCAATCTGCAACCACGTAAAATGCGTTTTGGACTTTCCGAGGGCATGGTACTGGCCGCAGGCCCCGGCGAAGATGAAATCTGGCTGTTAGAACCGCACGAAGGCGCGCGTGAAGGCGAACGGGTCAGCTAAACTCCGGTCATTCGACCCGCGGGAGAATTCCTTCAGGTGTTGATAAGATCTCCACTATGTTGGAAATAACAAACTAATAGAGACCTCAGCATAACTCAGCGACGAAAGAGAAATGAAGTAAAAAGGCCTTAATTGAGGCGGGAAATGCAGTTAATACCCCAGGGCACCCTCTCTGGAGCAAGCTCCATTCACCTTGTAGCGAGCTATTACCAAGTTTTCCAACGAAAAGTAAGATCTTTTTAGCCATTTCGTCTCGATGATTGAGTTATGCTGAGGTCTCTAATACACAGCGAGCAAACAAACGACAACCATGTCTGAATATTTACTGATACTCGTGAGCACCATATTGGTGAACAACTTTGTACTGGTCCAGTTTCTAGGCCTGTGCCCCTTTATGGGCGTGTCTAATAAACTGGATACTGCCTGGGGTATGTCATTAGCCACCACTTTTGTACTGACGCTATCCTCAGTCTGTAGTTATCTGGTCTACACTTACCTGCTGATACCCACCGGCCTTGAGTACCTAAAGACCATTAGTTTTATTCTTGTCATTGCCGTTATGGTGCAATTCACTGAAATGGTCATTCGCAAGGTAAGCCCAGTATTACACCGCGTACTCGGTATTTTTTTGCCGCTAATCACTACCAATTGTGCCGTACTCGGTGTTGCACTACTGAACCTGAATAAAGACAACAACTTTGTTGAGTCACTCTTCTACGGCTTTGGTGCCGCTATTGGTTTCTCTGTCGTATTAATTCTATTTTCTGCCATGCGTGAACGTATTAACAACGCAGACGTACCTGGGCCCTTCAAAGGTTCCGCTATTGGTATGATTACTGCCGGTTTAATGGCGTTGGCATTCATGGGGTTCACCGGCCTAACTCAGGTTTAACTAGGACTAGCATCATCGACCTATGAGTATTTTAACCGCCATTTTGATCCTGCTAGCCCTAGCCGCTATTTTCGGCATTATTCTGGGTTTTGCAGCCGTCTACTTTAAAGTTGATGAAGACCCCGTGGTCGACCAAATTGATAATATTCTACCGCAGACTCAGTGTGGGCAATGCAGCTATCCAGGCTGTAAACCCTATGCTGAAGCCATTGCCAACGGCGATGAAATCAATAAATGTCCGCCAGGTGGTGAAAGCACTATTCATGCGCTAGCGGAGTTGCTCGGCCGTGATTTTGTGCCGCTCGATGAAGATCACGGTGAAGAAAAAGATAAGCGTGTCGCGCTAATCCGCGAAGCCGAATGCATTGGTTGCACAAAGTGTATTCAGGCCTGCCCGGTGGATGCCATTTTGGGTGCCGCAAAACAAATGCACACAGTGATTGCTCAGGAATGCACAGGTTGTGACCTGTGCCTGGAGCCTTGCCCTGTGGACTGCATCGACATGGTACCGGTACAAACAACCACCAACGAATGGCGCTGGAATCTTCCTGGCACCGCTGACTCAACACACCACTCGCTAATTGCCTCTGACCACGACCCGCGAACAGTTAAAGAGAACACAGAGGCCAGCGCATGAACACACAGACCTTTCACGGCGGCATTCACCCACCAGAAAATAAAACACAATCGACGCAGACACCGATTGAAACGGCCCTACTCCCTAACAAGTTAATTCTACCCCTACAGCAGCACATTGGGCAGCAAGCAAAGCCTTTAGTTAGCCCAGGTGAACGCGTATTAAAAGGACAGATGATTGCCGCTGCAGTAGGTTATATCAGCGCCGCCGTCCATGCGCCCACTTCCGGCATCGTCACCGCCATTGAAGCACACGCGCTACCTCATCCATCGGGACTCAGCGGACAATGCATTGTTATCAAGCCAGACGGCCAGGATCAGTGGAGCGAATTAACACCACTGGAAAATTATCAGCAAGCTGACAAAGCTACCCTGCTGCAACACATCAGCAATGCCGGTATTACCGGACTCGGTGGAGCCGGTTTTCCAACTGCAGTAAAACTCAATCCCTCAGAAGAGTTACTGATCGACACTCTGATCCTCAATGCGGCGGAATGTGAGCCCTATATCACCGCCGATGATATGCTGATGCGCGAGCGCGCCGAAGAAGTCATACAAGGCCTGCACATCATCGCGCAAATTTTACAACCATCGCACTGCTTAATTGGCATTGAAAACAACAAGCCCGAAGCATTTGATGCCCTACATCAGGCGCTTGAGTCATCACACTTAAAAGATAAAATTCACCTGATCAGTATCCCAACCAAATACCCCTCCGGTGGTGAAAAACAGCTAATCCAAATCCTAACCGGTACAGAGGTACCTAACGGAGGACTGCCTGCCGACATTGGTATTGTCTGTCACAACGTCGGCACTGCGGTTGCCATTTACCGCGCTGTCACCAAAGGTGAGCCGCTAATTTCACGTGTCACCACCATTACCGGTGAAGCCGCCGCCCGTCAGGGCAACATTGACGTATTAATTGGCACCCCTATCGAAACACTGCTCAACCATTTTGGTGTGCAACAGGACCTACTACATCGTGTGGTAATGGGTGGCCCTATGATGGGCTTTACTCTTGATAGCGTGCAACTACCAATCGTCAAAGCCAGTAACTGTATTATTGCTGCCAGCCGTGATGAGCTGCCAGATCCTGCACCTGAACAGGCCTGTATTCGCTGCGGCATGTGTGCCGAGGTATGCCCAGCAACACTATTGCCACAACAACTTTACTGGTTCTCCAAAGCCAAAGAATTTGATAAAGCACTATCGCATAACCTACTCGACTGTATCGAATGTGGCGCTTGCTCCTATGTGTGCCCCAGCAATATTCCCCTAGTGCAGTATTACCGTTTTACCAAGGGTGAGATTCGTATCGAGGAACATGAGCGCACGGCCTCAGATCATGCCCGCCAACGTTTCGAGGCACGGCAAATACGTCTGGATAAAGAAGCCGCTGACAAAGAAGCAAAACGCCAAGCCCGCGCCGCTGCGGCTGCCGCTAAAAAAGCTGAAAAAGCCGGAGCAGCTGACGATGACAGCACCAAGGCCGCTGTTGTGCAAGCAGCCCTTGAGCGGGCGCAGGCTCGCAAAGAGAAAAAAGCCGCCGCAGCCGATAGCAACCCGAGAGACTAAATACACATGGCACTAATATGGCACTACTAAGAGTTTCCTCCCCTCATCTATCACGCCGCGGTAACACCGGTGATGTCATGCTGTTGGTGATAATGGCCACGTTGCCTGGTCTCGCCATGATGACGTGGTTTTTCGGCTGGGGAAATTTAATCAATGTCCTATGGGCATCACTGGTAGCGGTATGCTGTGAAGCCTGTATCCTACTGTTACGTCGTCGCCCACTGGCCTTTTACCTCACTGATTACAGTGCCATTTTAACTGCCGTACTGCTGGGTTTATCGCTGCCACAACTCGCCCCTTGGTGGCTAACACTCATCGCCACCGGCTTTGCAATTATCGTCGCCAAACACCTCTACGGAGGCATGGGACAAAATCCCTTTAATCCTGCAATGATCGGCTACGCCCTAGTGCTCATCGCCTTCCCGCTGGAAATGACTAGCTGGCTAGCGCCACAAACACTGGCTATAGCACCCGGCCAAGCCATGGGCTTCATGGCAACGCTACAGGCTATTTTTCCCTTTATTAGCGAGGCCACCTCCAGCGTTGACGCCATCACCATGGCCACCCCGCTAGACGTTTTTAAACACAAAGGCGGCCTCACAGCGGAAGAGTTTTGGGCCACTGAACTGGTGGTCAGCCCAGAAAGCTGGAAAGCGTGGCAACTGGTTAGCCTCGGCTTTCTAACCGGCGGGGCTTACCTCATCTATCGGAAAATTTTTAGCTGGCATATTCCCGTTAGCATGCTTGCTGCTATCACACTCATGTCCCTACTTTTTTGGGCAACGGACCCCAGCAACTACGCCGCCCCCGAATTGCATTTGTTCGCCGGTGCAACCATGTTAGGGGCCTTTTTTATTGCCACCGACCCCGTCACCGCAGCCACCAGCCTAAGGGGGAAACTCTATTACGGCGCAGGTATCGGCGTATTAATTTACCTGATTCGTACCTGGGGTAGTTACCCTGATGCGGTGGCCTTTGCCGTACTACTAATGAATTTTGTTGCACCACTGATCGACCACTACACACAGCCGCGTACCTACGGCCATAAATCGACTAAATAGGCCATCAAGAATGCTAGGGCAATCCATAAAACAAAACGCTATTGGACTCAGTCTATTTGCCATTGTCACGGCCGGTATTATTGCCATTACCCAGACCCTGACAGAGGAAAAAATTACCGCCAATATTCACATAGCAAAATCCAAAGCGCTGTATGAAATTTTGCCTTCAGAAAGCCACGATAACGTATTACTCGATGATACCTTAGTGATCACCGATACCTCTTTGATCGCTGACGAGGGTCAAGGCGAAGCCTTTGTAGCGCGTAAAAACGGCCAAGCCATTGGCGTTATTTTACCCACCATTGCGTCCCAGGGTTATACCGGAAAGATCCATAGTATCGTCGGTATTCTTGCCGATGGCAGCGTTGCTGGCGTGCGTATTATTCAACACCGAGAAACCCCCGGCCTAGGTGACAAGGTTGAATTAAAAAAATCACCTTGGGTATTGAGCTTTAACGGCAAATCACTCGACAACCCCAGCACCAACAATTGGCAAGTAAAGAAAGACGGTGGCGCATTTGATCAATTCACCGGCGCCACCATTACACCGCGCGCCGTGCTTGCATCCGTGCGGGCTGCATTGCAATATTTTAAAACCAACCGTGACACCCTGCTGGCGCCCAAAAGCATCGCAACAGCCGACCAAGCAGCACAATAGAGATTCATCATGACAACCAAAAGCTACCGTGAAATAACCACCGACGGCCTGTGGGATAACAACCCCGCGCTGGTTCAGTTGCTCGGTCTATGCCCACTGCTGGCGGTGACTGGCTCCGTTGTTAATGCGCTGGGGCTAGGACTCGCCACCACACTCGTACTCATCGGCTCCAACCTATCGGTATCAGTAATCCGTCAGTACGTGCCCGACACCGTGCGCCTACCCGCCTTTGTGATGATTATTGCCGCCTTTGTAACCTGTGTTGAACTGCTGAGTCAGGCCTTAACCTATGAACTTTACCTGTCACTGGGCATATTCATTCCACTCATCGTCACTAACTGCGCTATTCTCGGCCGTGCCGAAGCCTTTGCTCGCAAAAACCCGATCCTGCCAGCCTTAATAGACGGTTTAATGATGGGCGCAGGCTTTACCCTCATCCTGCTGGTATTGGGTGTAATGCGTGAAATCATTGGCCTAGGCACATTATTCGCCGACATGGAGCTACTACTCGGCCCCATTGCCAGCGACTGGAAAATAGTACTAATTGATGACTACCGAGGCTTTTTATTCGCTATTTTGCCACCGGGCGCTTTTGTCGGCATGGGCCTGCTTATCGCCGCTAAAAACATCCTCGACAATCGCCTCAAGGCACTGCAGAATGCACGCCGCGAAAAACCAGTTGTCGGCTCAAAACGTGCGCGAGTCACCGGCGAGATTAAATAGCCAGACATAATAAGGCCCTAGCATAATATGAATGCCGACAAACGCCATCAAATTTTCGCACGCCTACGCGAGCAGAACCCCGAGCCAAAAACCGAGCTTAACTACAGCAATTCCTTTGAACTATTAATTGCTGTTATCCTCTCCGCACAAGCCACCGATGTCGGTGTTAATAAAGCCACCGCTAAACTCTACCCCGTCGCCAACACCCCCGCAGCCATTGCCGCATTAGGTGTCGATGGACTTAAACATTACATTAAAACCATCGGCCTATTTAACAGCAAAGCTGACAACATCATTAAAACCTGCCGCCTGTTGGTTAAGCAACATAACTCCCAAGTACCCCGCACCCGTGAGGAACTCGAAGCCCTACCCGGCGTCGGCCGTAAAACTGCTAACGTAGTACTCAACACCGCCTTTCGCCAGCTCGCCATGGCAGTGGACACACATATCTTCCGCTTTGCCAACCGCACCAAGGTAGCACCGGGGAAAAACGTTGTCGAAGTCGAACAAAAGTTAATGCGCTTTGTACCCAAGGAATTTTTACTCGACGCCCATCACTGGATGATCCTCCACGGCCGTTACATTTGCGTGGCGCGTAAACCCCGTTGTAATGCCTGTATTATCGAAGATTTATGTGAATTTAAAGAAAAGACCAGTGACTAGAAAGGCTTTCGCCTCCTGAGCGCCGCGAGCATTAGTCGGAATTAAGTAAACTGTCCCCGAAGTTCTTCAAAAGGCTCAAACAATCCTCGCTACTACGTCCCGTTATTTTTCTGCGTTGCTCGGCGATTTCCAAGAGAACAAAAACGCTCCATAGCCAGTTCATGGCACGAACCACCCCTCCCCTTCTGCGCAGCCGAGCACTGGAAACTTTTAGCGGATTAAGTGAGGATTGTCTGAGGGCTGTTACCGCAGGGAATAGCCCGAGTTGCCGAACGCCGTTAAAAGTTGAAGCGCACAGGAAAGTCGCGAAGCGGCCAAGCAGCAGGGGCGGTTTTGGATTGTTAAGGCTTTTGGCCGCCCAAAAGCCTTAACTCGCCCAGAAAGGGTGAAACAAGATATTTAAAGTACTCGGAGTTTAGAACTGAGGAATTAACGGGATACGAATGATTATCAGTTGTCACCGACCCTTTTAATTTATTATGAGCGATAATCTTTGCATTCTTCGTTGCCCTAACGCCCCAAACACCGGCGCAGATTTTCTGCGTCCGAGTGCTTTGTTTTGTTACATGCCAGCTGCAATTAAAGGCTCAATATGGTGATTAGGACGATTAGCCGATAAGTCATGTATAGATTGTAGGTTGAGCCAAAACTCTGGAGTAGTACATAATGCCTCAGAAAGTAACCAAGCAGTTTCTGGTGTAATACCACGCTTGCCGCGAACAACTTCATTAACGCGCTGCACTGGTACGCCAACATGCTCTGCCAATGCCACTTGAGTTAACTCAAGTGGCTCAAGAAACTCTTTAAGTAAAATGACTCCTGGGTGAGTCGATGTTCTATTCCTCGGAATCATGTGACACCTCCAATTAATGATAATCCATGATTTGGACATCTGTTGCGCTATTTTCAATCCAACGGAAAATAATACGCCACTGTGAGTTAATACGAATGCTGCTGAAACCTTTAAGATCACCTTTCAATAATTCAAGTCTATTACCTGGCGGGGAACGCAAATCATCAAGGACTTGGGCAGCATTCAGAACATCAAGCTTATAAAGCGCGAGTTCGTGTATTTGAACGGGTAGCTTTCTCGCATGGCGACTAGATATACCGTGAAATAGGTCAGCTGTATTTTTGTCGCCAAATGATGCAATCATACACCGATAATACCGGATACACGGTATTCGTGCAATACCTACAAAGCTATGTAACGCTTAGGGTTTGGGGCCAGTGAAGCGAAGCGGAACGCAGTCCCACACGACCCACTTGTTAGGTTGCTGGCTTTATTATAACGCAATGACTAATGCTCCCACTGAACAAGGCAGGAATGCTAGGCCAAATATTTTTGCCCAATTGGTGGCAGAAAGTTTTGCTGATTCTGTTGATACAAACAGCGATAAAACTATTGATACCACTCCAAGCACACCGTAAAGAACCATAAACATAAATAAGCCGATAAACATGCCAATTGGGAACGCTGGCTGGCCATACATTGTGTGATCAATTGGCTCTGCTGGTGGTGTATAAAGCATCATTCCATTGGGGTTATCTAAGAGTAAGTCGTAACCAAACAAAGCTGATAAAACATAACTTATAACTATTAGAATAGTGGCAGTTACAAGTAGTTTAGTTTTCATCCTTGAAGCAACCTAACAGTTTATTAATAAGACCTTCGGCTTGTTAATGGGGGCTTTTGAACAAGGGCACTCCACCCATGAGCTGCGGGGGGTTATTTTTTGCTTTCAATAGGTTACGAACATATCGAACTTTCATCCCTTTGACAAACAAAGCCTTAAGACTGATTAACTTTATTAATGGGTTTTCCCTTGACCTAGAATTTCATGCAAAACAAATCAACAACTTACACCAAAAATTTCTTAATTAAGGTGGCCAAGCGATCCGTTATTTCGAGTTTGACAATAATATAATAAGGCAGCATATAAGAAAACCTGGCTTAGCATACTCAACAGAGAAAACGTATATTCACTGGATTAAGTGGTACGGATCAGACCTCAGCATAACAACGCCAGTGTTTGAGGCATTAAATACCAGTAATAGCAAAATCCAGTGCTGCGACAATTTCATCTCTCAAATGACTGAGAGAGCCAATCGGCTTTTTTAAAGTCTTAGATGGAATAGGCGCAATCTGTGGGATAAGCAATAACAATTGCTGCCCATCATATTCTAAGTTTGGGGTAAGCCCCCTCATTTCTTCATTTTTAAAATGTTGCCGCTTACCTAGCGGGATAACTATTCTGGTGGCTATTTCGCAAATATAGGGGCTTTGAATATCAACCAGATAAGGGTAAGCCTCACGACTGGTAGGACTAGGGTTCAAGTAGACGTCAAATTGTGCCATCAAAATTCCCTGTATTCATCACCGAAACAACCGTGCTCTTCAATAAATTCGTTGTACGCTTTTATGGCTTTGTTATTCTCAACGGCCCATTTTTCAGCTTTAGCTGTCGCCAATTTAACCTTTAATGCCTGCTCAAGTGTGGCCGATAAATTAATATTTAGAGCCTTCGACCTTTTCAGTAAATCGCTGTTTACACTAAGATTTGTGGCCTTTTTGGGGGCGTTGAAATCAAATAGTTGTTGCATGCTTAAAGTCTCCATTTTAGTTACGGGTAATTATGCGCACAGCAATGCGCACAGTAAAGCATTTAACAAATCAAACAGTTGGTCTTGGGGGTTAAAGGTAGTTCAGTTCAATACGCTCGCAATGAATTAATACTAAACGTACACAAACAGCTGTTGCGATGCTACGCTGAACGCGCCCCATAACCTAAATAACAAAAACCACCCATGTCTAAACCTTCTCTGCCAGTCCATACTGCGCAACTCGACTGGAGCGAAGACGGCGCGCCGCTTTCTTCGCAATTTGATGACGTGTACTTCTCCAGTCACAGTGGCATCGATGAAAGTCGCTATGTATTTCTTGAACAGAACCATTTACCCGCACGCCTACAGGTACTATCGGCATCAGAAAACCCCTCGCTGCATCTGGGAGAAACCGGCTTTGGCACCGGACTCAATTTTCTCTGTGCTTGGCAACTGCGGGACCAAGCCGCACCCCACTGCCGCCTGCAATTTACCAGTGTAGAAAAATATCCGCTATGCGCTGACAACCTCAGCAAGGCGTTACACAATTGGCCTGAATTAACGACCTATTCCAGCCGTTTAATTGAACTCTACCCCTGCCTAACGGCGGGTTGGCATCGCCTCAGCTTTATTGCTGAGCGCGTTGATCTCAACCTGTTTATCGGTGATGTTCTCGATGGCTTTAGCTCACAAAAGGGACCCATCGACGCATGGTTTTTGGATGGTTTTTCACCGGCTAAAAACCCTGACATGTGGTCACCTGATCTATTCCAGCAGCTGGCCCGCCTCGGTAAAAAAGGCACGACTGTCAGCACGTTTACCGCTGCGAGTGCCGTGCGCGAAGGACTTAAAGCAGTCGGTTTTGAAGTCACACGCGTTAAAGGGCATGGTCGCAAACGTCATATGTTGACTGGCTGCTTAAGTACTCATCAAAGAGTGGCCAACGAAAAAACAACAACCCCTTGGTTTACACTACCAGCGCTTATTCCACCAGCAACCCCCAACAACAAACAACAACACGCCATAGTAATCGGTGCTGGCTTGGCGGGCACATCAACGGCCTTCAGCTTGGCGCAACGTGGCTGGAAAGTGTCGGTATTTGATCGTCACAGTCAGCCCGCACAGGAAGCCTCTGGCAATGCTCAGGGCATCCTATACACCAAGTTATCGGCAGAGGCTGATATCAAATCGGATTTTTATAGCCGAGCTTATCAATACGCGGCCCAACAACTCCCGCAATTGCTGTCCGGCAGTGATGCTGGCGAGTGGAGTGCCTGCGGTGTTTTGCAATTAGCCTATACCGACAAAGAAGCGGCACGCCAACAACAGTTTCTCAACAATTGTCCTACGCCAGCGTCATTAGTTCATGCCGTCAATGCCGCACAGGCAAGTAAAATTGCTGGTACTCACTTACAACATGGTGGCTTATTTTTCCCACAGGCAGGGTGGGCACATCCCGCCGCGCTGTGCCGCCGCTATCTTGAACAGAGCAGCATCACTTTTAATGCTGGTCTGAACATTGAGCAGCTGTCTTATCAAGACAATGAATGGCAGCTCATCAACTCGCAAGGCGATGTGATTGATAGCGCCCCAGTGGTGATCATTGCTAACGCATACGACGCTCTCAGGCTCGACGCCAGCGCCTTTCTTCCCGTTAAGCGCATCAGAGGTCAAGTTACCCATATTCCAGCCGCAGAGCCCTCTCACTTACGCACTGTTATTTGCGGCAAGGCCTACATTGCACCGGTGATTAAAAACCAGTTTCATATCGGTGCCACCTTCGACCTTGATAGCAACACAACAGCGCTGCGTAGTGAAGATCATCAGCGTAATATTGACGAGATCAATCAACTGGTACCAGAGCTTGCTAAACAACAACAGTGGCAGCAGTTAGAGCGCCAACAACTGACCGGCCGAGTTGGTTTCCGCTGTACCAGCCCTGATTATTTACCACTCGTTGGGCCCCTGCCCGACCTGCAACTTTTTATGACGCAGTACGCGCACTTACGTAAGGATGCCTCCTTTCAATTTAACACTGCGGGCAGCTACCAACCGGGGCTTTATTTAAACATCGGCCATGGCTCAAAGGGACTGGTTTCCTGCCCTTTATCAGCAGAAATATTAGCCTCAATCATCTGCGACGAGTCATTACCTATCGAAAAAAATTTAGTGGATGCAGTCAACCCCAGCCGCTTTATTATTCGCGACTTAATGCGCAATAAAATTTAGTGGAAAATTGCCACTAAAAAGGGTTGATTTTCAGAAAATTCAAGCACTGCAGGGGTTACAGAGACATTAAAAACTGTCCACAGTATCTGTGGATAAGTTTGGGGGTAGTAATTGAGTACCTTGCGCAAAAGACCGTAATTATTGACAATCCACCAAATTGATCATTTTTTAACCATAGCTAACAATATCCTTATATATCAATAGGTTAGCTTGCATTGATGAACAAGGGCTAGAAAAATATCAACTATTCGCTATAAACCAAAAGATTTATGCTGCTTGTGCATAAAACCGACCTCCAACAGCATCATGCAGCGAATGGCGGTTAACATAGAGAAAATTAATTAACCATAACTATTTCACAAATCTCCAACGATTCATCATACATAATCGCAGCTTTACCTACTGTTAAAAGCGTTAAAACCTGAGCCACCTTGGCCTCTAAAGTAAGTACCTGCTCGCCATAATCGGTACCATCACGGGTGACAAATTCTTCAATCATACTGTTCAGGGTCTCAGCATTGATTGCCTGGTAGGGAATATCCATTTTTGAAGCCTTGAAATAATTAAAGCGCAACGCTAAAAGCATTGCGCCAGACCGTCACATGAATAGGCCTTTGAACCAACCCGAATCTAATTCTTTCTTACATTGCCGGTATTGGACACCATACCGACTGGCGCGAGTTTTCACTTTATCGGCGGTGGCGAGCAGCCACGCTTTTTTCTTATGAGTTCCCTTACGGTACCCACCCCAACCATCGTGATAGTTCAAATACTGCCCACGAGCATCCCACTTGGATACTTTATTGATACGGTATGTCTTATCCATGAACCAGCCCATAAAATCGATCGCATCGCTAAAGTCGTCACGGTCAGCCCAACGATTGCCCGTTTCACGTTTATAATCCTTCCAGGTACCTGTTTTAGCCTGTGCGTAGCCATAGGCAGAACTGACATGCCCCCAGGGAATAACGCCTAACAAATAATCTTTTGGTGGCCGCGCTTTTGCTTTAAAACTCGATTCTTGGTACATCATCGCCATAGGAACCTGCAGTGGCACTTTCCAACGTTTTTCCGTGCGTTTTGCCGCTTTATACCAGTCATTTTTTTGCTTAAAAATCACACATAGATCATCGGCATTACGCGGTGCATTAGCCGCACACCCGGTCACTAAAAAACAAATAGCCAACAGCCAAAGCCCACTCTTTTTTTGTACACAAAATCTGTGGATATGTTTGCGGATAAAGTCTGAGTTAGTTGCTAAGTCCTTTGTATTCATAGCGTTTTATCCAATTGTTCGTTTTTTAAGCAGAATAAACTTAATCTTTAAATATCAATTAGTTATGATATATCAACGTTATTTTTAATAGCCATAGAGGATATTTTTTATGGAAAAAAAGACATCGCCATAATATCTCAATAAAGCCCCCCTCGCCGCTGACCAAATACTTATATTCAAAACCGAAGCGCGGCTTTTCTTTCAATATGTTAGCTCAAACCTTATCTCAATAATGATCAGCGCTAGGTCCTTTAACACATATCCCCATAGGGGTTATCCAACTGTAAACTAATGGGGTTTTGATAACCGTCAATTTTTAGCTCAGATTTACTCAGGGTAACGTCACTACCCTCTTTTACATTTTGCCCAAACTTATAAATAAGCTCTGTTTGACCTTTTCTCGCGGCCTCATCGTATTGCTGTGCTTTTGCCTGCACCGCTTCATTACGCTTACTGTGTTGTACCAAGGCTGCTGTGCCATGCTTCTTCTCTAACATAGTACGTGTTACATGCGGAGCAAGAATACTGGCAGAGGCATTATTGCCACCAAAGCCTTTAGAGTTGAGAATCGCCACATCAATCCCCTCAGCACCAACCTCTAGGTTGTCGGTGAGAATATTCAATTCACTGTTGTGTACATCATCTGCTATATGGTCAATCGTCGAAATAGCCGGAATAATACCGTACTTCCAGACCCCTAATGTTGACATCAACTGGTCACCGGCAGCCACCGCCAAGGTATGGCCCAAATAGCTTTTAACGGCCGTGATAGGCCAATTATTGATACCAAAGGTCTTTGCCATTTCATTAAGGATATGAGATTCAGTCACACGGTTTTGCGGGGTGCCGGTGCCATGTGCCTGCACAAAACTACGTTGCAGGCCTTCATCACCGACAATAGCTCGCGCAGAGGCCAATGTTTTAGCCATGGTCACATAATTGCCCACCCCAGGACTAGAAATGGATTTCTTGAAACCGTCGGCATTAACAAACACATCTCCCACGGAACCTAAAATATTAGCCCCTAGCTCAAGCGCCAGCGCATCATCAAACAGCACCACAAACTGGGCACCCTCAGCCAAGGTAAAACCACAATTTGAAGAAAAAGGGCGGCAGGCACGGCGGTGATTAATGACATTACCACCATCCAGTGCCAACAATTCTTTATCTTCAGCCAACGCGCCCATGGTTCGGAAACCATCAATCACTTCCGGCGTAATAGCGGCTTCTGAGTCGCCCACCACCACAACGCGTTTGCGGCCCGAACGTATTTCTTCCATACCTAGCTTGAGATTATAAAGAAACGTCGCACAGGCGCCGACACTGGCGCCCGTACCGCCCACATTACCCAACACGTAGGCATTAACAAAATCCGCCGGCATTTCAGCAAAACCCAGTGCCAGTTGTTTAGAGCTAACTCGCTTACCTTTTAAATGCGACTGTAATAGGCCGCCATTACCATGCTCATCAAGCTGCGCCATACTGCTACTAGCAAACACACCAATTTCATCTGGCGACACGTGTGCCATCACCTCGCCCCAATCAATACCCATCGCATGCAGCGCATCGGAAGCGGCATAAATACTTAACTGCAAACCGCGGGGGTGACTACGTGAAGCATAGAGTTTGTCGGGCTCAAAGCCACTGGGAAGCTGACCAGCACTGTTAACCATAGAGGTACGAGTATCTTTAAATAACACATCTAAAGCACCGACAACGGTAACGCATACTTTATCCGTACCATCATCCAAACTCTCCACCGCCCAACTATCGGGAATGCGCTTGGGCAGGTGCCGTGAACGCATTTCAAAACGAAGGCTACTATCAGCACAGGGGCTAATCGTCGATGCCGTATGTAAAGGCATAGCACTAGGGTCAAAGAGGTTCTTTTCTAACTGTCTCACCAAGGTGTGATCTGTGATATGGGGCCGGTGATGCATCAACCATTCATCCAGATCAACAGATGTGCCCTGCGCATCGGTGTAAGTACCATCGGCATATTTAAGCAGATTCATCAACACCGCAAGGTCGGTATAGGTCTGTTTGACCGTTTCAGTATCCAGCACATCGGCCAACATACGCCGATAACCATGGTGGAACGATGACCTGCCGGCAGGACTAATACCGCCAAAACTTACAATCACTGGTAATGATGCCAAAACGCTACCCCTTTAAACGGATGGAAATCTTGCAAACGTGCATCTTAAATACAGCCCCGCCTGCACAGATTTTTATGGTGAGTATCCCCATTAATTAGCCCTATAATAATCGCTAAGGAACTTCTAAAATAGTTCATACTAGCCATTTAATTATGTATATTAGCCATATTAGGCGATTCAGCCATAACCCTTTCTAAGCCACACAACAACCATGAAGCACATTACCGTTCTCGCCTTCCCCCGCGCACTGGGCACTAGCATTACTCTACCAATCGAAATGCTCAATGCCGCGGACGCTCATCAGCGTATTCACCGCCCCGCTGGTGTGCCTCTACGTATCGATATTGCCAGCATTGATGGCGAACCTATTCGCATTACCGGCGGCATAGAAATACACCCTAACAAGAAGTTAAGCGACATTGACGAGACCGACCTAATCATTATTCCCGGCATGTGGGGTAACCCAAAACCTATACTGCGACGCTACCCGGTTATTAGCCACTGGTTGACTGAGCAACATCAGCGCAACACCTTTATTTGCGCGACAGGTACCGGTGTATGCTTCCTTGCCGACGCAGGTTTACTGGATAACAAAGCAGCCACAACCCACTGGTATTATTTTGACCAATTCCGCAAGGATTACCCAAAGGTCAAACTGCAAACTAAACGCTTTATCACCAACTCTGGCAATATCTACTGCGCCGGCCGTATGAATTCGATCACCAATTTAATAATCCACTTTATTGAACGCTTTTACAGCCATGAGATTGCTCGCCAAATCGAGCAGCACTTCGCGCACGAGATCAAACAAACTTACGAAAGTATTTTTTACTCCTTTGATGAACAGCGCTCTCACCACGACGAGGAAATTATTCAGGCACAGCAGTGGATGCTCAGAAACTATGCTAACGAGGTCAGTATGCAGGCACTATCCAAACAATTTGATATGAGCCTACGCACCTTTAACCGGCGTTTTAAAAAGGCCACCGACAAGACGCCACTAGAATATTTGCAACACATTCGTCTGGGTACAGCCAAGGACCTGCTTAAGGACAGCAATCTAAGCATTGCTGAAATTAGTTACCGTGTAGGCCTGAGCGATCCGAGTTATTTTTCCGCCTTATTTAAGCGTCACATATCGCTCAACCCTCGTGAATATCGGCGTTTAGTTAGAGCCAAATTGTTTAGTCTGGAGGAATAACCGCCTATATAAAGGCCTTTACATAGAGCGGCGACAAAAGAAAAACGAGGAAAAACAGCGTCTGCGTACCGACAAAGATATCTCACAGCCAGCCGAAAGGACCTGTCAGGCCATCAACAACAAAGGTATGATGGGCGTAACACTTTGCGTAACGTAGATACACTAATGCCCTCCTATCAAGTACCTGCCGACACCCATGTGGTTGAGCAAGAATTAAAAAAAAGCCGCTTTATTGCCTCCATCGGACGCGCCACAAATAAAGTCGAAGCCCAGGGCTTTATTCAAACGGTACGGCACACCTTTCCCGATGCCAGCCATCATTGCTGGGCCTATATAGCAGGCGAACCTAACAATACCGTAGCGATTGGCATGAGCGATGATGGTGAACCACAGGGAACCGCTGGCAAGCCTATGCTCAACGTTTTACAACATAAAGGGGTCGGCGAGGTTGTGGTGGTCGTGACGCGCTATTTTGGTGGTGTAAAACTGGGGGCCGGTGGCTTAGTCAGAGCTTATTCCAACGCCGTTCAGGCAGCAATGGCGACATTACCATTAGCACAGGTCATCGCTGTAAAAGAAGCCTTGCTACAATTCCCCTATGCCCACGAAAGTAACATACGACACTTACTGGCAGGCCTCAATATCGATATTGTTGATACTGACTATCAGGAGCATGCTGTCATGCATATCAAGGTGCCAGAGGATCAAGCCGCAGAGCTGGCACAAAAAACGCTCAATCAAACCCACGGGGAAGCCGTGCTAAAGTGGCAGCAATAGCCCAATAGCCAGACCATCACAATGAATAGAGAAGCAATACGCCACCCGGCACAAAGAAGAGTGCTAGGCAATCGAGATGACACAGATCAGCCGCTAGTGATTTTGCCTATTAACAATCAGTTCAGCCACCACCGAAGGGTCAGCCAAGGTCGAGGTATCACCCAATTCAGCGTAATCATTGGCGGCAATTTTACGCAGAATGCGACGCATAATTTTACCAGAGCGCGTTTTCGGCAACCCCGCTGCCCACTGAATTAAATCCGGTGAGGCGATCGGACCAATCTCTTTACGTACCCATTGCCGCAGTTCATCGGCCAAGGCATCACTGGGCTGCTCGCCATTATTCAAGGTGACATACACATAGATGGCCTCACCCTTAATGTCATGGGGATAACCCACCACCGCAGCTTCCGCCACCTTGTCATGCAGCACCACGGCGCTTTCGATTTCAGCCGTTCCTAAACGATGGCCAGAAACACTCAACACATCATCAACACGCCCGGTAATCCAATAATAACCATCCGCATCGCGTGATGCGCCATCACCGGTAAAAAAGGTGCCTGGATAATCGGCAAAATAGGTGCTAATAAAACGCGGATGATCGCCATACACAGATCGCGCCTGGCCTGGCCAACTGTCCAGAATAACCAAAATACCCTCAGCTTCACCCTCCAATATCGTGCCACTACTATCCACCAAGGCCGGTTGAACACCGAAGAAGGGGCGCGTTGCTGAACCCGGTTTAAGCGCGGTTGCACCCGGTAACGGCGTCAACATAAAACCACCGGTTTCAGTCTGCCACCAGGTATCAATAATGGGGCAATTGGAGTCACCAATTGTGTCGTAGTACCACTGCCAGGCCGCCGGATTAATCGGCTCTCCAACACTACCCAGAATTCGTAAACTATCGCGACAGGTACCAGCAATTGCCTCGTCACCTTCAGCCATCAACGCGCGAATAGCCGTTGGGGCAGTGTAAAGAATATTAACCTGATGTTTATCCACCACCTGGCTCATGCGGTTAATCGCCGGATAGTTCGGCACACCCTCGAACATCAGCGACGTTGCACCATTAGCCAACGGTCCATAGATAATATAACTGTGGCCAGTAATCCATCCCACATCTGCGGTACACCAGTAAATATCGCCATCACGATAATCAAAAGCGTACTGGTGGGTCATCGAGGCATACACCATATACCCACCCGTGGTGTGCATAACACCTTTGGGTACCCCCGTAGAGCCAGAGGTATAAAGAATAAAGAGTGGATCTTCGGCATTCATCGGCTCTGGCGGGCAATCATCAGCAGCAGCCGCAATAATATCTTGATAACAGATATCACGGTCTTGCTGCCAACCAACATCCGCACCCGTGTATTTCACCATCACAACGGTTTTCACACACTCTG
>Ga0233427_10001345_pt1 | contig 26933 bp, 23 predicted proteins | sample SI_118_April2016_5_FD_179885 | JGI IMG/M metagenome (GOLD analysis project Ga0233427, IMG submission 179885) | Seawater microbial communities from Saanich Inlet, British Columbia, Canada - SI_118_April2016_100_MG | ecosystem: Environmental > Aquatic > Marine > Inlet | place: Canada: British...
GCCCATCCGGTGAAGCACCTTTTCGCCGAAAGCCCGAACTATCGGGATCTCATCGTCGGGAAAGAGGCCGGCGTCGATCGCGGCGAGAGGCAAAAGACCACGCGACGAACCGCTGCACTGGAAAAAGTAGGCAAGCGATGTGGATGCGCACTCAGTCGCCATCGCGAAGGTAGCGGCCGCCAGATCGCGTAGTCCTCCTCCAAGTCCCCCGTACTCAATCGGTACGGTCAGGCCGAGTAGCCCCGCCTCGGAGATCGTCCGGACATGTTCAATCGGAAACTCACCGGATCGGTCTGCTTCGACGGCGCGAGCAGCCAGCGCCGGAAGTACCGAATCGACTCGGTGGGCCCGCACGAGTTCGGCGTCGGTCAAGTCCTCGATGAGTAACCCACCGCGAGGAGAGTTGTAAGAGTCAGTGTTCGGCAAGGATCCTCCCGAAGCCGCTGATTCGATCGTCGATTCCAGTCGCGCGAAGGGTGTGCCAGAGCGTAGCGACATTGATCGACAGGACTGGCTTGCCGAGCTCATGTTCGAGCTGCGCCGCCTGCTGGACAAAGGAAAGGTTTGTGCCGACCTGAACGATGGCGTCGACGTCGGGGCCATCCAGCGACTCGATGACCGGTGTCAGCATCGCGGGGGTGACCTTGGCGATTGCGGTGGCCGACGAACATCGCAAGCCGGTCACTGCCACCACTTCGAATCCGGCTTCGGTGAAGAAGGTGGATACTTGCTGATCGGCGACCGGTTGGTAGGGGCTGAACACGGAGATTCGCTCGGCTCCCAACGCTCGGAGCGCGTCGCGGCAAGCGCTGGCGCCGGTGGAGACATCGAGTCCGTTGCTTTGTCGCCGAACCCGGTCCTCAAACGCGATATTGCCGGCCACGCCGCCCCAGAAGGTTTCGGCGCTCATCCCCATCATGAGATACGTGGGTTCGCAGGTGATGACGTCGCGGATGGCGATGGTGATTGATTGCCGAATTTCGTGCAGCAGTCTTTCGAACGCTTCATCACTATCGAGGCTCGGGTTCTCGATATACATCCGACCGGTGTGAAACGTGATGCCCTTGGGTCGAATCATGGCCAGATCGTGTTCGACGACCGTATTGGTCGAGGGAGCGATCACGGCTATCCGGCCACGTTCCCCCACCACCTGTTCGCCCAACGTGTCTTCATCCATCGGCTGGTCTCGTGGCACTACCCAGCACGACATCCGAGTCGCCCTCGTTGGTGGTAAAGAGATCGGCGGAGGTTCCACCGCTGTAGAACACGTTGTCGTTCACGGAAACGGCGAGGCCGGTGAGATCGTCTATCCCCGACGAACCCACCTGATCAAACGCGACCACGGCGCCATCGGTGTCAAGCCAAACGAGGACACCGTCGCGTTCACCGGATGCACCGCCGAGATCACCTTCGGTGCTTCCGGTGGCCACAATCCAACCGTCGACCGCCCGCACCTCGAAGACCGAGTCGGTTTCAGTGGTGCCGAACTGGGTGATGAACCGCTGGTTGCCATCAGTATCGAACGATGCGATGAAGGCATCACGCAACCCTGCGTTCGGACCCCCGAGGCTGCCCTCAGTCGATCCGGCGAGTAGCACGCCACCGTCGGCGGTCGTACCGACCCCTTGTGGCCAGTCGAGTTCTGGCGTGCCGAATTGGCGGGTCCAGATGATGTCGCCGGATGGACTCATGCGAACGACGAAGGCGTCCTTTCGGCCTGCGTGGGCGTCGCCCAAGACACCTTCGGTGTAACCGGTAAAGTACAGGCCTCCGTCAGGAGCCAGGCTTGAGCCCTGCCCCCAATCGGCAGCATCGGTGCCGACCTGGCTTATCCATTCCAGATTGCCATCGGCATCAAAACGAGCGGCGAAGCCATCGAAGCCGTCGCGATTGGTCGCGGGATCGAGAACGCTCGCCGTATAGCCGGTGATGTACGCACCACCATCGAACGCAGTGACATCGAAGCCTCGATCCCAGCCCTCACCACCGAATTGCCGACGCCAGACCTCGGTGCCATCACCATCGAACTTTGCAAGCCAGACGTCTGCTGAGCCGGCACTTTCAGCGGCGAACGAGCCGTCGGTGAAACCGCCGACATAGATGAACCCGTCAGACGACATCGAGACACCGAGCGGGGAGTCGCTACTCTCGCCGCCAAACTGAGTCAGCCAGAGGGCCGACCCTTCGCTGGTGTACCGGGCGAGTACAACATCGCGACCGCCGGCATTTGGTTGAACGATCGAACCTTCGGTAGCCAACGCCACAACGACATCACCGCCGGGCGCGGCTGCGACACCGAACGAGCTATCGGCTTGGGGCGAGCCAAACTGCATATCCCACGGGTCTACGATCTTGCTGTCGTCGGCGCACGAGATTGCGGCCAGCGCCACCGACATCATCACGAGTCGACGACGAACTCGGTGTCCGGGGAACCTATTTCTTCTGCCTGATCGCAACAGCCGCCCCCACGACGACGGCAGCGAGCGCAAGCGGTAGTACCCAGCCGGGTATGCCGTCACCGCCATCATCAGTCTCGGCGTCGTCGCTGTCAGCCGCAGCGGCCGAATCACTTTCATCATCGGTGGCAGTGTCGGTCTCTACAGGTGCAGCGGTTGTCGTCGGCGCCGCCGTTGTGGTGGCCGGCGCCGCCGTTGTGGTGGCCGGCGCCGCGGTTGTGGTGGTCGCTGGTTCAGTTGCCGCGAAGGTCACCTCGGTGCCGATGGCGTTGGCTGATGCACCGATTCCGTCACTAATCACAATGAAGCACGGGGTGGTCGAATCGCAGCGGCCATCGACCACATTCACGACATAGTCGACGGTGGCCGAGCCGTCATCGCCGACCTCTACGACGAACTGGCCGTAGTTGCTGAGTTCACAGTCAGCGGGGCCAGTGGCCGGGAAGATGTAGCACTGCACCACAGTGAGTGTCGACCCCGGTGCATACCCGTGGCCGCTGACGGTGACCACGTCGTCTTGGACGAGATCTTCGGTCTTGGACAGATCGGCGGTTTCGCCGTTGTGCGCAACGCCATGATCGGCGAATGCCGGAGCAGACGTCAGGCTCAAGAGAGCGATGAATACCGCTGGGAGTACGAGCAGTCTGCGGGTCATGTCTGAGAGATCCTCCAACTGGTGACCGCGCCACGCGGTATCCGAGTCCACACCCGGTCAGCGACGACACTAGAACGAAACAGCGTTCCGGTCAACGAAACAGCGAATGCTTGCAGCCTGACCTGGCTTGTTGTGTACCAGGTTTCAAATTGACCTACGGGGCCGTTCTTGACCGACGAGACCAAGGATCCTGGTGCTCCGCCCACACGGCTGACGTCGCCGATCAATCAAACGGGTAGGCGCCGATGTCGCGGAGTTCCGTTTCCATCGCCCACACCGCTTTGATCATCGAGGCTTGGAGCATGTAGTCGTGCGCGGTACCGGCAGTCGCAGCCCGCTCCGTCATCTGCTCGAGCGCCTCTTTACGAACAGCGGGGTCTGACGCCGTGAGCGTGACCGCGTTCGCGTGCGTGTGCTTCTGAACGAAGTCGAGGGCCAGTCGGCGGCGAAGCTCTGCGTACTCGCTGAACCGCTCATCGGAAACCGTTCCGTGCAAAAGTCCCGCCAGCCCACCGGCGAGCAACACGGCATCGTGCACTCCGCCATTCATTCCCATGCCGCCGAGCGGATTGTTGATGTGCGCGGCATCGCCCACCAGCACTACTCGCCCCACACGAAATTGATCGGCTACGCGCTGGTGCACGCGATAGATCGTGCGATGGGCCACCTCGTATGCAGTCGGCTTGGCGACTACTCCCTGGAATCGTCGTTCGGCACTTTCGTCGCTGAGCGCCTGCTCATCAGTCTCCCCATCGAACACAGGGAAGAGGGCCCGCCAAAGATCAACGGTCCGCAGGAGCACCATCCACTCATCGGGATCGGACACATAGTTGACGTAGGAGAGATCCGCCAGATGGTCGGACAACTCATAAGGCGTCGAGACCACCAGATATCGGTCGGCGTAGGTCATGCCATCGAAGCGGCAACCGAGCGACTTCCGCACAGCGCTCGAAGCACCATCCGCCCCAATCACCGCGTCAGCCTCAATGGTTTCGCCGCTGGTCAATACTGCGGCAGCACCCTCAGATCGCGGTTCAACAGCCCCAATGGCCGAACTGAAGCGAACATCGATCAGCGGGTTCGACGCAAACTGTTCGAGAAGGATCTGGCACAACTTGAACTGTTCGCACTGAAGACGAAACGGGTAGTTCGTGATGTCGCCCAATTCGCCGAGATCGAATCGGGCTACGACACCGCTACGGCGATCTCGATAGGCGAAGTGTCGAGCGATGAGGCCACGGGAGACCATCTTGTCGACGATGCCGTACGGTCGAAGCAACTCGAGGGTAGCTGGGTGAAACGTTGACGCCCGCAACTCGACAGGGAGCGATGGGGCTGCCTCAAGCAAGGTGACCCGAACATTATTCTTGGCAAGCACCGCGGCCGCCACACAACCGACTGGACCGGCGCCAGCCACAACGACATGTGGCGCGATAGTCGTCGAGACACCTGCGGGCATTTCAGAACTCGCGAAGCATCATGCCGTGGCCCGAGAATTGGTCGTCGATATCAAGGGCCCGCAAGGCGTGCCACAGACAGATTGCGTTGATGGCCAATACGGGTTTGCCGAGCATCTGCTCGGCCTTGTCAGCGACCTCCACCATCGACAGATTGGTTCCACACTGGATGATGGCATCGACGTCGGGACCATCAAGACGCTTCAACTCCTCCAAGAGGGTGTCGGGCTCGACGTCAGCGATCGAGGTGGCCGTCTCGCACTTCAACCCGTGAACTCGTTTCACGTCGTAGCCACACTCAGAGAAATAGCCGTCAACCTGCGCATCACCCACCGGCTGGTATGGGGTTATACACGCGATGTTGGAGATGCCGAGACGTTCGAGCGCCGCGTTGCAGGCATCCGCTCCCGAAGTGATCCCAAGATCGCCGATCTGGGCACGCACGCCAGCCTCGAATGCCGCGTTTCCTTCCTTCCCTCCCCAGAATGTCTCCGCCGACATCCCCATCAAGATGTAGTCGGGTTTGCAGGTCATAAGGTCTCGGAGTGCAGTGGGGATGGTCTCGCGAATCAAGCCGAGGAAGTGGAGAAACTTCTCGTCGGTGCTCAGGTCGGCGGCTTCGACGAAGAACCGCCCGCTGTGAAAGGTGACGCCGGGTGGCCGCACCTGGTTGAGGTCGTGTTCGACGACCGTGTTGGTCGACGGCACAACCACGCCGATCTTTGCTCGGTATCCAACAACATCAGGCACGAGGAACCTCCAAGGAACGCTGTTCCGCTCAGGCGAACACTACACCGGAGGAGGGGGCACCCGTATACGGCTCCGAAGCGGGCTCCCCGAAAACCGCGAGGCAAAGCTGAGCGAGGGCCGCGATGATCAGCCCAACCCGTGGAGGTACTTGAGGGTCTCGTCTTGTGAAACCACGTCGGCATACTTTGCATCGAGGTCGAACAGGTTGGCATCGTGAACTCTCTGGTCGCGGTCGCCAACCGCCTCGCGAACCACGATCGGAACAAACCCGTGCTGGCAAGCATCGAGGGCAGTGGCCCGTACACAGCCGCTGGTGGAGACTCCTGCATGGATCAAGGTGTCCACCCCGAGCGTCGTCAGCGTCGACGCCAGCGATGTGCCAAAAAATGCCGATGCGTATTGTTTGGTGACAATGACCTCACCGGACCATGGCTCGAGTCCGGGGCCGGGTTCAGCGAGCGGGTTTCCCTCGATGAAACACTTCAGCGCGTCGACTTTACGAAAGAAGACCCCACCATTGGCACCGTCTGGCTGAAACTCGACCCGCGTGTGAACGACCGGGATCCCGGCTGCCCGCGATGCCTTCAGAAGTTGCTCTGATGATGCGCGGGCATCCTCAACGCCGGCGTAAAGAGGCGAGTCGATATCAAGGTACGCATGGCAAAAGTCGATGATGATCAGAGCGGGGCGATAGCCGAACCCGAGCCGTTTCGAAAAACCAGCCGCTTTGTAGTCGATGTCGAGGTCTGAGTCACTCGTCGGCTCTCGAGACGGAGGGTTCATGCGTACTCGTCTCCCTCGGCGCCATCTTTGACAGGTCCCTCGACGATTCCCTCAGCGACCAACTGCGCGATCGCATCGTCTTCGAGGTGAAGGATGTCGCGCAACACTTCAAGATTGTGCTGACCGAGGGTTGGCCCGGACCAGCGAACCTCGCCGGGCGTGTCGGACAACTTCGGCACGACGTTCTGCATTGGGATCGCCCCAAAATCATGGCTGTCGATCCACTTGATGGAATCACGAGCTGCGAAGTGCTCGTCGGCCAACATTTCGGGAGCTCGATACATCTGACTGTTGGGTACGCCGTGTTCTTCCAGCAGTGCATGCAGTTCATCGCTTGTGTAGTCGATCGTCCATTCGGCGATGAGTCCATCAAGTTCGGCCTGGTTTTCGCCGCGGGCGAGATGGGTCGCGTACCTCACATCGGTGGCAAGTTCGGGACGGCCCATTGCCTCGGCCAGTCGACGCCAGACGGTGTCCTGATTTCCCGAGATCAAGTGCATCCCGCCGCCCACCGTTGGATAAATGTTTGCCGGCGCGATATTCGGAATCAACGAACCGGTTCGTTCACGGATGAACCCGGCGACGTGGTACTCGGTGAGCAATGACTCCATGACGGCCAGCACTGACTCGTACAGGGCCGCATCGATCACCTGCCCGGAACCGGTGCGCTCACGAGCATGCAGGGCACTGAGCGTGCCGATCGTGGCGAACAAGGCGGTGAGGGTGTCGCCGATGCTAATACTGGTTCGGCTCGGCACACGGTCGGGGTCCCCGGTCGTATAGCGAATACCGCCGACCGCTTCGCCGATTGCGCCAAACCCGGGCTGACCCGAATTGGGTCCGAACTGACCCCAGCCACTCACGCGGGTAATGATCAGTCGCGGGTTGATGGCGTGCAGTGTTTCGGGACTCAGCCCCCACCGCTCGAGAGTTCCGGGCCGAAAGTTCTCAATGAGAACATCGGCTTCTTTGACGAGCTTGCGGACGAGTTCCTGACCCGCTTCCTCGCGTAAGTTCACCGTGACCGACTTCTTGCCCCGGGCGACAACCGGCCACCAAAGCGAACGACCTTCGGCGATCTCTTGACCCCAATCGCGCATGGGATCACCCTTACCCGGTGGCTCGATCTTGATCACTTCAGCACCATGGTCTGCGAGTTGTTGACCACAGAAGGGACCAGCGAGCAGGGTGCCCATCTCGATTACGCGAACGTCACTCAGGGCTCCAGGCATACCCAACACTATGCTCGGCTCCGATGACGAAACATATCCAGATCGTCGAAGTCTCTCCGCGCGATGGTCTTCAGGCCGATCCGGCCGACCTCACTACCGACCAGAAGGTTCGGCTCATCGAACGGCTGATCGCTACAGGCCACACTCGCATTGAAGCCGCCAGCTTCGTCAGTCCGAAGGCGGTGCCAAAGATGGCCGACGGTGATGCCGTCATGGCCATGGTTCCCCGAATCGATGGGGTTAGCTATAGCGCGCTCGCCTTCAATCCGCGTGGTGTCGAGCGGGCGATCGCCGCCGAGGTTGATGAGGTCACCGGTGTCGTCGTCGCCTCCGAAACCTTTTCGCAGCGAAACCAGAACGCATCGATCGCCGAGTCGATCGAGCGGTGGGCCGCGGTGGGTGACGCCGCCCGAGCGGCCGGCAAGAAGACCTCGGTAACAATCGCCGCGTCCTTCGGTTGCCCCTTCGAAGGCCGTGTCGACCCTGCGCTCGTCGTCGACATTGCCCGACAACTCGCCGCGACCAAACCCGACGAGATCGGGCTTGCCGACACCATTGGGGTGGCAGTTCCCAGCAAGGTCGCATCCCTCATCGAGGGCGTTTCCCATGCGGTCGAGGCAATCCCACTGCGCGGGCACTTTCACAACACCCGCAATACAGCCTTAGCCAACATCGTGGCAGCGATCGACGCCGGGATACGTATCTTCGATTCGAGCCTCGGTGGTGTCGGTGGATGCCCGTTCGCTCCACGCGCAACCGGCAACGTGCCCACTGAAGACGTCGTCTACCTGTTACACGAGATGGGTTTGGACACCGGCTTGGACCTCGATCTCCTCATCCAATCCACGACCTGGCTGGAACACGAACTCCAACATTCAACCCCTGGTCTGGTCGCCAAAGCAGGCGGGTTCCCCACTCCATGAGCATTCTCGGTAATCGTGTACAACGCGTCGAAGACGCACGATTTCTTGTCGGCCAAGGCCGATTTGTACCCAACGTTGCGCCGACCGATGCCGCAGCCGTGGTGTTCGTGCGTTCCACCATGGCCCATGCAAATCTTCTGGCTGTCGAACTCAATCAGGCGAGGAACATGCCTGGGGTACTCGCCGCTGTCGACGCCGAATCGCTCGGGGCGAATCCAACCCCGGGGTTTCCGCCTATCCCGCGGCCAGATTTCTTGCAGCGCCACCTACTCGCAACAGACCGAGTGCGGTTCGTCGGACAACCCATCGCGGCCATCGTGGCAGATACTCTCAGCCAGGCGATCGATGCCGCTGAGATGGTCGTCGTCGACTACGAACCTCTCGATGCGGTGATTGATCCGCGCCGCGCCAGCGCCCACCCGACGGCCTTGTACGACGAACTCGGATCGAACGCCTTGCCCCCACTGCCGCTGCCTGAGGTGCCGATTCCCGACTTCTCAGACTGCGACATCGTCCTCACGATGGAAATCTCCAATTCTCGGATGAACGCTGCGCCCATCGAACCCAGGGTTGCTGCTGCTCACTGGCACGCCGATGACACGCTCACCTGTTGGTCGTCGACGCAAGGACCTCATCCAGCCCGTTCGCAGCTGGCGGCTGTGGCCGGCTTGGCCGATGAGTCTGTGCGCGTGATCGTCCCTGATATTGGTGGCGGGTTCGGCGCCAAAGCCGAACCGAGCTTAGAAGAGTGCGCTCTTGGGTGTCTGTCTCGAATCGTGCAGCGCCCGGTTTTGTGGGTCGAGTCGCGCACCGAAAACCTGCAAGCGATGTGCCACGGCCGCGCCCAGTACCACACGATCACCATGGGTGGTCGCGCCGATGGCCGGATCACGCACTATCACCTCCACAACCTCACCGATGCCGGGTACACCCCTACCGGGGCCGGGTTTCTTCCCTTCCTCACCGGGACAGTGGCCCAGGGTTGCTACGACATCGACCACGTCGCCTATACGTTCGAGGCAGTCGTCACCAACACATCCACCATTGGGGCCTTTCGCGGGGCAGGCCGCCCCGAAGCGATCGCCACGCTCGAACGGGCTGTCGACGTGTTTGCCGCCGAGGCGGGCATCGACCCGGTTGAGGTGCGTCGACGCAACTTCATCAAGCCGGACAATTTCCCCTTCACGACCATGACGGGTTCGGTCTATGACTCCGGTCGATTCGCCGAAGGGCTCCGACTCGCTTGTGAAATCGCCGGTTACGAACAGTTGCGCTCCGACCAAGCAGCACGTCGAGAATCAGGGAGTAAGAAACTGTTGGGCATCGGTGTGGCATCGTTTGTCGAAATCACCGCCGCAGCACCGGGCCCCCAGACCGAGCACGGCGCGATCTCGCTGCTCGACGACGGGTCATTCAGGGTCGATTTCGGTGCAACGGCGATGGGCCAGGGCACCGATACCACAATGGCCATGATCGCCGCCGACGGCCTAGGGGTGGGCATCGAGCAAATCACACTCCGGTCAGGTGACACCGACATAATTCCCCACAGCAACCTGACCGCCGGGTCTCGTACGACCCAGGTTCTTGGACCGACGATGGTCGATGCTTCCGAGCGGATGATCGAAGCAGCCAAACCGGTCGCCGCTCAGGTGTTGGAAGCAGCGGTGGACGATCTCGTGTTCAACCAACAAGCCGGCACGTTTGCCGTTGTCGGCACACCCGCCATCTCGATCGACTGGCCAGCAATAGCCGCTGCGACCGAGGTGCCGCTCACCACGGTGGGCGAGTTCGCCCAGGAATCCCCGACCTTTCCATCGGGCTCCAACATCGCCGTGGTTGAGGTAGATGCGGCAACCGGGTCCGTCGAACTTTTGCGCCTGATCGCTGCCGACGATGCTGGCACCATAATCAGTCCAATGCTCGCCGAGGGGCAGGTGCATGGCGGTCTCGCCACTGGGGTAGCACAAGCCCTGTACGAAGAGGTCGTCTACGACGAAGACGGGAATCTCTTGACATCGAACTTCATCGACTACCCGGTCCTTTCAGCGCGCGAAGTGCCGTCATTCGAGACCACGCACTATGAAACCCCTTCGCCCAATAACCCCCTGGGAGCGAAAGGCATCGGCGAATCTGGAACCGTTGGTTCGACCCCTGCGGTGCAAAACGCTGTCATCGATGCGATTCGGCATCTCGGGGTGACACACATCGACATGCCGATGACTCCACAAAAAGTATGGGCTGCAATCACCAGTGCATCCGGGTGAACTCTGACCAAATCGCCTTCTAGCTGAGGCCTTGTAGCCAGCCCAGAACGTCTGAACACGTCGCCACCTCGCTGACAGTCGCAAGCGATGCGATCGCCGCGTCATGAGGCTCAGCGCCGAAGGCCGCACACCCGTCAGACAACACCACCGTGTGGAGATCGAGCACATGGGCGGCCCGAACCGTTGATGCCACCCCGCCGTTCGTGACGATTCCTGCAACCAGCAATGTGGTGACAGCCAACCGATCGAGGACGAACTCGAGGCGGCTCGCATGGAAGGCGGAGTAGGCAACCTTCTCGACGGTGATGTCGATGGGGCCAACCGCATCGATCGACGACTGCCCCCAGCTTCCCGGGGCGAAGTCACCATCGGTGAGAAACGGCCGCAGACGCGCCAGTGGTTCGGAAATCAATGGTCCGTCGGGGCCTGGCACCAGCGTGAACAGGGTCGCAATGGTTGGTATCGAACGAGATCGCGCCGCGTCGATGACCGCGCCAAGCCGGTTGGGCAGCGCTTCGATCGTTGCCGAGGTCACGCCACCTCTGGCGTAGGCGCCATCGGGATGAATGAAGTCGTTTTGCAGATCGACCAGGAGGAGCGCGGTCGATGCCTGGTCGAGGTGGGCAAGGCCGCTCATGTGGCGACCGCACTGGTGATGATCACGTTTCCCAGCCCATCGACTTCGGCGGTGAAGCCGGGTTCGATCACGATGGTTGCGTCGGGTTGCTCGAGGATCGCCGGCCCCTCACAGCGCCAGCCGGACGGGAGTTCTAGGCGCGGCCAGATCGCAGTCAGGCACCACATGCCATCGAAGAACACGTTCCGTTCGCCGGCCGGAGGAGTCGTTGCGTCGGGACGCGGGGCCAGCGCCACCGGGTCGATCTTGGGCCGGGTGCCCACCACCGTCGTGCGAGCCGAGAGCACGCGCACTGCAATCGACTCGAGTACCCGGCCGTACGTTTCTTCGTACTTTTTCTCGAATGCTCCCAGCACATCGGCATGGCCCAAGGTGTCAAGATCCCCAACCGGCACCGAAACGGTGTGGGTCTGGCCCACGTAGGACATGTCGAGCACAACCGAGACATTGACCTCGTCGAGCACCATTCCGGAGTCGTCGAGAAAGCTGCGAACGGCAGTTTCATTTCGCCTGAGGCGTTCGGTCAATGTTGCAACCGCCGCCTGGTCGAGGAGGTCAGCGACCGCGAGATTGAGCGTTTGGACCACATCGTGTCGAGCATCGGCAACCGTGCACCCGAGAGCGCTGGTCACACCCGGATACCGAGGCACGAGTGCGGCCGACAAGCCAACGTCGGCCAGAAGGCCGCAGCTGTGCAATGCCCCGGCCCCACCGAAGGGCATGGCGATGAACTCTCCCGGGTCATGGCCACGTTCGATCGACACCAGACGCAACGCGCCGGCCATTCGGCTCGTGGCGATACGAAGGATCGCCTCGGCAGCGTCCTCGATCGACAGGGCCAGCGGTTCGGCCACCTCTCGACGCACCGCATCACGGGCCGCCTCGATGTCGAGTTGGTCGAGGCCACCGATCGGGCGTTCACCATTGAGGCGGCCCAACACCAAATGAGCATCGGTGACAGTCGGGCGGTCGTTGCCGCGCCCATAGCAGGCGGGCCCTGGCACCGACCCGGCAGATTCAGGACCGATTCGCAAGATGCCGCCGGCATCGACCCAGGCCAATGAACCGCCACCGGCACCGATGGTCGAGATCTCGATCATCGGCGTCCGGATGACAAGGCCGTAGTCGACGCTCGTCTGGGTGCCCGACACCACTTCGCCATTGGCGATGACTGCGACATCGAAGCTCGTGCCTCCCATGTCGCAGGTGATGACATTTTCGAATCCGGCCGCTGCTGCCAGATGAGCGCTGGCGATCACGCCCGCCGCCGGTCCGCTCAGCGCGGTGCGAACCGGTAACGCTCGGGCGGCCGTCGATGTCATGACGCCGCCATTGGACTGCACGATGAAGAACCGTCCTGCGAACCCACCATCGGTCAGTGCAAGTTCGAGCCGTTCGATGTAGTCGCCGACCACCGGCTGCAGGTAAGCATTGATCGTTGCGGTCGACGTTCGTTCGAACTCCCGGACCTCCGGGAGCAGTTCGGCCGAACTGGTGATGTGGTCATTGGGCCACACCAGCTTGACCGCCTCGAAGGCCAGCCGTTCGTTTTGGTCGTTCGCATACGAGTTGATGAACGCGATGCAGCACGCTTCTGCTCCGGCCGCGAGTAGCGCCTGAGCTTGAGCGGTCACCTCGGCCTGGTCGACCTCTTGCACGATCGTGCCGTCGGCACCGGTTCGTTCGGCCACCTCGAGTCGCATGTCCCGCTCGACGATCGGAACGAAGTCGCCCCACAATCCCCACGTGTTCGGACGGTCTCGTCGGCGCATTTCGAGCACGTCTGCGAATCCCGCCGTGGTGATGATGCCAGTGGCGGCTCCTTTGCGTTCAAGCAACGCGTTTGTGCCGACCGTTGTCCCATGGATCACAGCATTGATTTCGTCGAATGAGTCGACGACTGCCCGCACACCGGCCAGAAAGCCGAGTTCTTCGTCGCCCCTGGTCGACGGGACCTTGGAAACCGTGAACTCGCCGGTGCGGTCGTCGATCATGAACACGTCGGTGAACGTGCCACCAACGTCGATCCCCACGACGCGACTGGTCTGCTGTGCCGTCATGTTTCTGAATCCTCTGCCGTCGTGTAGCCCAACCGAATGTCGCGTTCGATGGCTTCGAGTGAGCGGTCGGCTGGGTCGCCATAACCTCCGCCGCCGGGCGAAGCGATGCGAACCCGGTCCCCTTTGTGCAGTTCGACCCCGACGATCTTTGATGCCAGCGGTGGGATGAGTTCGTCGCCGGCCAGTTCGAAGCTGATCCGGTTGAGCGCGGATGGACCGCCACCGGCCACGCCGGGTGGCGGGAACCGTCCTCGGTCTCCGAAGGCAAAAACCTCAGCGCTGTCGTCGAGCAATTCGATCTCGTAGTCGGCGCCGAGTCCACCGCGATGTTTCCCGGACCCACCAGAATCGGGCCGCAACGCCCACTTCGTGTATCGCACGGGGTAGGCCGACTCGAGAATCTCGATCGGGGGAATGGTGGCGGTCGAGAGCGGGGCATTGCCATGGGACAAGCCATCGCTCACCGGGCTGCCCCCCAGCCCCCCGCCGTAGAAGGTGAACATGACCCACCGGTCGCCGTTGGCTCGGTGGCCGGCGATGGAAAGAGCATTGATGGTGCCGTAGGAGCTGCCATTGCTAATTGCCGGGTCGGCTTGGGCCAAAGCACCGAAGATCAGATCCATGATCCGCAGAATCGTCTCGGTGTACCCAGCCACCGGGCGTGGCCACGACGCATCGAGTAGTGAACCGTCAGCAATTCGCACCTCGACCGGCTCGAGGCAACCGGCATTCGCCGGCACGTCACGAAAGATGTGCTTCAACCCCACGTAGCAGGCGGCGATTGCGGTGCTCTTGGAGATATTCACCGGACCGGCCACCGCGCCTGCGGTACGGGTGAAATCGAGCACTAGCCGCTCTCCCTCGATCGTGAGGTCGAGGGAAACCTGAATCGGCTCGTCGACCGACCCGTCGTTGTCGAGGAAATCATCGATGGAATAGGTGCCATCGGGCAGCGCCGCGATATTGCTTCGCATGAGTGACGCAGCGCGAGCGGTGAGCTCGGTGAAGCCCGTTGATACTGTGGCGGCACCAAACTCGTCGAGCAGATCGGTCAAGCGACTGACCCCAAGCTTCAGCGCATTGAGTTGCCCGAACAAGTCACCATATGCGTTGGTGGGCACGCGACTGATCGCGCAAACAAGATCGACAATATCGCTTCGTAGTTCACCACCGTCAACCAATCGGATGGGGGGAATCAAGACGCCTTCCTGGGCGCTCTCGATTGCCGATGGGTTGTAGTTGCCGGGCACTGCTCCTCCGACATCGGTGTAATGCCCGACCGATGCCAGCCAGCAGAACAGTTCACCATCGTGAAAGAACGGTTGCACCAGCTTCATGTCGTTGAGGTGGGTGCCTCCGCGATAAGGATCATTGAAGATCCAGATATCGCCCTCACGGGGCCCGCCCTCCTTTGCGGTTCGATCGATGATGAGCGACACGGCGCCTGACATTGACCCGACAAATACGGGCAGTCCCGAAGCCCCCTGGGCGACGGTTGCTCCGGTTGTGCGGTCATAGATGCCATGTGACGCATCATGGGCTTCGGCGATGATCGGATTGAAGGCGCTACGAAACAGGGTTGCGTCCATCTCATCGACCAACTGCTCGAGTCGCCCCTGAAGAACGGCGAGGGTGACGGGATCGAGGCTGGTCATGAAGATGTCCCTTGGTCGAGCGCGGAGATGAGGTGGAGCGGCGAAAGCACGCCAGACACCGAGTCCGCCGAAGCAAGATCAGCAAGTGACGTTGCCAACTGATCGGCGGCTTCGGGTGACAGCAACCCATCGACGTTGTCGTTGAACTTCGCAGCCAACTCTTCGGTGGAGAGCGGCCGGTGAGAGCCGCCACGATTGGTGAGAACTTCCTCGACCAGCCGGTGTCCATCGGTTGTCTCCACGGTGAGCCGGGCCGGAAATTGATACGGATAGATGTCGAGGAACGTCTCGTCGGCCACCACGTCGACCTTCGCCATGAGTCTGCGGCGATCAGGGTCAGTGGCTAGGGCATCGGTGAAGTCGGCAAGACCAACCCCTAGTCCGCCACCTCCGAGGAAACCGGCGATGACCGTGTACGGCCCGCTGAACTGCGCTTGGTAGCCGGTTTCGGGTCGACGTTTCACCGCGATGGGATCGCCGATGGTGCGAACCGTGGGCGGGGCTACCTCGAGGGTCGCTGTGGAGATGTCAACGACTGCCAGTCCCCGCTTGCGCAGAGCGATCGCGGCGTCAATGCCGGTGTGGGTGAAGTGGTTCGCCGGATACGGCTTGTAGAAGATTTCTGCTGCTTCCCAGTTGTCACCAAGCCGGTCGAGGGTGGCAGACACCCTGCCTTGGTCACCAAGGAACGCCTGGAACAGGCCGAATCGCCCCTCAATGGCGCTGGGGGGACCGGTGATTCCGCGTACCGCCAACTGTGCGGCCGTGACCCCTGACCGTGCTGCCCAACCACAGTGGATTCGCTTGACGGTGCCACCCGCTCGGTTGGCTTCGATGATGCCGCTCGCCATCGAACACGCGATGCCCATCGCGTCTTGCGCGACCTCGGCGCTGCCGCTGAGCAATCGGGCCACTGCAGCAGCCGAGCCGACGGCGCCACAGATGGAGGTGGCATGTTGCCCGCGTTCGAAATACACCGACTGTCGACCCACCGGGTCATAGCCACCCATCCCCAGACGCACCGCGATCTCCAGGCCGACGGTAACCGCTTCGAGCAACTCAGAGCCCGAAGCACCAACCCACTCCGCGGCAGCCAAGGCGGCTGGTACCACCGACGCGCTGGGGTGCAGTATCGAGGGGAGATGGGTGTCGTCGTAGTCGAGCGAATGAGCGAGCACCCCGTTGACGAATGCGGCCTCGGCGGTCGACATTTTCGCCGAAGCACCGATGGCGGTCGATTGTGGCGCCGTTCCCTGATCGGTCGAGAAACCAACGATCGACCGACTGGTGTCGAGCGTGCTGGCCCGCACCGCGATGCCCACGATGTCGATGACCCGAGCAGGGATGCCTTCGATCACCTCGCTGGGAATCGAACCTGTTGCCAGCGAGGCGAGCTGGGTGAGTATTGGCGTCTCGGTCATGCGATGGCGAGGGGTCGGGCAGGCGCGCCGGTGGCTCCATGAATGTTGAGATGAGCCAAGACGAAGACGATTTCGTGGGCGCCGGCCGCGGCCGCGTCATCGAGGTTCATCGCTTCGATGATGTTGATTCCCGCCTCGACCAAGAGCACGCGATGCGCGGGCAGAAGCGCGTGTCCGGCGCCGGCGGGGAGACATTCGAACGCGATGGTGTCGGCACCGGCCAGTGCGATCTTGTGTTCAGCCAACCATCGGGCCCCTGCTTCGCCCACTCCGGGCACCCCCGTACCCACACCGCGATACGCCGCATCGTCAGCGAAATGTTTCCCCCACCCGCTTCGGATCAGCACTGCATCGCCGGGCCTGATCGGCGTGGATTGTCGGGCGACGGTCGCTTCGAGGTCGGACACGGTGATCTCGTAGCCGGGTTCGCACACGTCGACCCCCAACATGGTCGCAATGTCGAGAAGAACTCCTCGTCCGACAAATGGTGGGAGTTCGTGGATACCCAATACCTCGAACTTTCCGGTGGCCTGCGCCTCGGCGGCCGATACGCCCCCGAAAAGAAGGCCGTCGTGGCTGACATGGGCGAGCGCGTCGACATGGGTACCGACGTGGCAACCAGTGGTGAGCAAGTCTGCGGCCGCTGAGCCACCGTCCTCGCGGACCCGGTCGCCATGGCGTCGATCGAGGCAGTGCCGAAACGATGGATGGTTTGGTGACTGGGCCATGCCGTTGGTCATGGTGCGACCCAGGTCATGGATGGTGGCGTGGTCCAGTAGCTCCAGCAGTGCCGCGACATTGCTCATGCGATTACTCCGTCTTGACGTAGTTCGTTGAGTTTCTCGTGGGAGATTTCGAGCTCTTCATGAAGAAGCGCATTGGTATCGGCCCCCAATGAGCGACCGGTATGGCGAATCGCACCGGGGGTCTGCGACATCTTGAACAGCACGTTCTGCATGGCGACGGTACCCAATCGTTGATCGTCGACTCTGACCACGGCTTCTCGGGCTTGGACCTGGGGGTCGGCCACGTATTGGGCGACGTCGTAGACCGGCGCCAAGGCCACCTCAGCAGCAGCGAACTCGGCGATGACCGTTTCGAGATCCAGTTCGCCGATCCATTGACTCATCGCTTCATCGATCTCGTCGGCGTGTTCGGCTCGGCCTGCCCCGGTGTCAAACCATGGCTCGGTGGTCAGGTCGGCACGTCCGACCAACTCCATCGCTCGTCGGGCAATGGATTCTGCGCTCGATGACACGGCAACCCAGTGTTGGTCGGACGTGAGGTATGTGTTGCGGGGGGCGTTGTTGCTCGACCGGTTACCCGAACGCGACTGCACGTGGCCGGTTTGGTCGTGGGTGATGATGTGAGGTCCCAATGCCGAGGCCAAGGGTTCGAGGATGCTGAGATCGATCTGTTGACCCTCTCCTGTGCGGTCGCGGTGGTGGAGAGCCATCATGACTGCCGAGACTCCGGTCAGACCAGCGATTGAGTCGGCGAGGCCAAAGGGAGGAAGGGTTGGTGGCCGATCGGCTTCGCCGGTCATGTGGGCGAACCCGCTCATGGCTTCGACAAGCGTCCCGAACGCGGGACGACCGGCATAGGGGCCAGATTGTCCGAACCCGGTGATGCGACAGAGCACGATGCCCGGATTGATCTCGGCGAGGCGGCCATATCCGAGCCCCCAACGTTCGAGGGTGCCCGGTCGGAAATTCTCGACAACGACGTCGGCGGTGGACACCAGCTTTTCAAAAATCTCGGCGCCGTCGGGCGAACCGAGATAGAGACCGATACAGCGCTTGTTTCGCGCCACGACCTTCCACCACAAACCCTCACCATCGACTTGGGCTCCATGCCCTCGCAATGAGTCGGCTCGGGTTGGATGTTCGATCTTGATGACGTCGGCGCCGTAGTCGGCCAGGATTTGACAAGTGGTCGGGCCGGCAAGCACGGTCGAGACATCGAGGACCCTCAGGTCAGTGAGTGGACCTGTTCGGGTTTGCGCCACGTCAGACCCTCTCGGAACGCTGTTTCGCCCAGTGGAACATGGCCTGTAGTGTGGCGCGCAGGGGACATTGGGGCAACCCTTTCCGATCGAGAGGAACATCGGTGCCAACATCGACAAGCGGCCGAAGTGTAGCGACCATCGAACGAGCGGCCGAAGTGCTGTTTCTCCTCGCGACGACACAAGGCACTGTCGGGGTTACCGAGATCTCGAAAGAACTCGAGATCTCCAAAGCCGTAGTCCACCGTATTGTCACATCGCTGTGCGAGCACGGCCTCGTGGCCGCCGATTTGGCGACTCGGCGCTACTCGCTTGGTCCCGGCGTGCTCCAACTCTCGGCTGCATACCTCGATAATCTCGATGTCCGTTCAATGGCTCTCGACGCGATGCACCGCCTCAGCGCCACGACCAACGAAACCGCGACGCTGTCGGTCCTCAACGGGAACATGCGAGTGTACGTCGACCAGGTCACACCCTCGAGAGAGGTCAAGATGACTGTCCGGCTCGCCGCCTCGTTCCCCCTGCATGCCGGCGCGTCATCGAAAGCATTCCTCGCATGGCTCAGCCCCGAAGAGATCGATGGTTACTTCGCCGCGTCGGGGCTCGAAGCACTCACCGATGCGACCATCGTTTCTGAAGGCGAACTTCGCGCCGAACTCGAAAGCATCCGCGAACAGGGCTACGCCGTATCGCTGGGCGAACGCCAGGCCGGTGCTTGTTCCGTCGCCTCGCCAATACTTGATCAGCAGCATCGGCCGGTTGCCGTCATCAGCATCTGCGGCCCAATCGAACGATTCCAACACGAGGTCGCCAATTCGGCGGGAATACTCACCGAGGCCACAGGAGAGCTCTCGGTCCGCCTCGGAGCACGATCCGCTGCATCATGATCGATCAGATCCGGGTGGCCGCCGGCCAGTTTGCGGCCACCACAGACCTCGCCGAAAACCTTGCCAGCTGTCTACGGCTGATCGATGAGGCCGCGGCCAATGATGCAGGGCTGATCGTTCTCCCCGAATTCGCCAATCACCTCTCGGTATACGAGAGCCTCGACCATTGTCGACGAGTGGCGGTTGAACTCGACGGGGACTGGATGTCGATGATCTCGCAGCATGCAAGAGCGCTCGAGATCGGTGTGTCGCTTGCGGTCACCATCCCTCGCGATGACCGGGTGACGATCACCAATGTCCTTTTCGATGCGGCAGGCGAGATCATCGCCACCGCCGACAAGCAAACGCTGATGGGCAACGAGCGCACCTACCTGACCGGCGGTACATCGGGCAGCGCCCTGGCTGATACCCGCTACGGCCCGGTTGGCATCTACGCATGCATGGATGGCGTCACCTTCGAGACACCTCGGACGTTCGCGGTTCGCGGCGCCCGCCTTCTGCTCAACAGTCTCAATTCGTTCGCGCTCGATGAGGCCGCCCTCCATATTCCTGTCCGAGCGGTCGAGAACGGCGTGTTCGTGGTCGCAGCCAACAAGGTCGGGCCTTTGCTCCCCACCGAGCAGGTCGAGGCGTTCAGCCAAGCACTCGGTATCCCGCCCCATGTGCTGCAGGGAGCCGGCGAAAGCCAAATCGTCGCCCCCGATGGCGAGGTCTTGGCGTCGGCGAGCCGAACCGAGGAAGAACTGATCGTGGCCGATATCGACCTGGCTGAAGTTCGTCCATTAAACGACCGTTTCGGCCATCGTCGACCCGAGATCTACGGCCCGCTCGCAAAGCCGCACTCCGCCGTGCCGCGCCATGACGTGCCCGAAAGCGTTGAAGTTGGGTGTGTGCGACATCAAACGTGCGAGGCCGCTGAGGCTCAACTCGTCGTGTTGCCCGAGGGCACAGCCCTACCTGCGTCGATCCCCGATGGGGTGTGGGTGGCCACTTCGGCTGTGGTTGACCAACGACACGTTGGACAACTGTGGACCGCCGACGGGCTACGCCATGAGCAAGCGCAGCTTCATCACTCGGAGCGATTCGATGCAACCGAGTTCGGTGACGAACTCACACTTTGCGAAACGCCTTTCGGTGACATCGCCCTCATCATTGGTGACGACCACCTCTACCCGGAGGTGGTTCGTCTGGCCGCTGTCCAGGGTGCCCATATCGCTGTTGTGCTTTACCACCCGACGAGTTCGTGGCACACCGACCTGGCACTTCGCGAACGGGCTGCAGAAAACCGCTTGTGTCTGGTCGCCTGCACCTCGTTGGGTGTCGGCGGCACGATGGTGCTCAATCCACCCCGCGATTCGCTCTGGTCGACCGATCGGCTGCATCCCTACAACGGCACGATCAATACCCCTGACGCAGTCGTCGCCAGCCCCGACGATCTGATGCTCCAATCCCGGCTGTATCCAACCCGAGCATTGCAACGCGAGATCTCGCGCAACACCGACCTGGTCGGTGGTCGCTCCTGGCAGGCTTCGGCAGCATTGCTATGACAGCCATACGTCTTCGAGCGCTTATCGCCGCGCCGAACCCAACGGTGCTCGCCGGTTGTTATGACGGAGTCTCGGCTCGTCTGGTCCAGCAGGCCGGATTCCAGGCTGCGCATATGTCGGGGTTTGCGGTCGCCGGGTCCTTATTGGGAAAGCCCGATGTGGGCCTGCTGACAATGACCGAGATGGCCGATGCGGCAAGTCGACTCGCTCGGGTGTTGTCGATCCCCCTGCTCGCCGATGCTGACACCGGTTATGGCAATGCGCTCAACGTCGTTCGCACCGTTGAGGCCTATATCGCGGCCGGCGTGGCAGGAATGCATCTCGAAGACCAACAGATGCCCAAGCGGTGTGGTCACCTCGCCGGCAAGACGGTCGTTTCACCCGACGAGATGGCGAGCAAACTCCGCGCCGCCATCGACACCCGTGACGATGCGGGTATCGACATGGTCATCATCGCGCGCACCGATGCTCGCGCCGAAGAAGGTCTCGGCGCCGCGCTCGAACGGGCCCGCCGCTATCGCGACGCCGGAGCCGACATGTTGTTCGTCGAAGCCCTGCAATCGCCTGCCGAGGTTGAAGCTGTCGCTGAGACCTTTCGCGATACACCTCTGGTCTTCAACGCCTCTGAAGCTCGGCCACCTGAGTTCACCCTGGATCAACTCGCTGAGATGGGGTTCTCTGTGGTCTTGGCACCGATCACGACCTTGCTCAGCGCAACAAAGGCGATGCAGGAAGGTCTGACCGATCTCCACGAACAGGGACTTCATCCCGACCGACTCGCGACGATGACCAGCTATGACGACTTTCTGCACCTGGTCGGCATCGACGAGATCGATGAACAGGAGCAGCGTTACTCCTGATCATGGCCGGCGGCGAACACAGCCTCGGCGCGTCGCACTACGGCAGCATCGACGAATTCCCCGTCGACGATCACCCCGCCACGACCCTCCGACTCAGCAGACCGAAACGCGTCGATCACCCGTCGCGCCCACACAACACGCTCGCGAGTTGGGGTAAAGGCGTGGTGCACCGCTTCGACCTGCTTTGGGTGAAGGATTGATCGTCCGCCGAAACCTTGGCGTCGGAGTTGGTCACTCGATGCCGCCAGCCCGGCATCGTCATCGAGGTCGGTGAACACGGGCCCGGCCGGCGCGGCGATCTTCGCTGCGGCCGACGCCACCACGATCTCGGAGCGGATAGCGGCAAACTCCCGTTGATCAATCGAGGGCTCGATGCCGAGATCGGCGGCCAGGTCTGCCTCACCCAGAGCCAGTCGCACCACATTGGGCAAGCTGGCGATCTCACGCGCCTGTACGACACCGGCGGCAGTCTCGATGAGAGCGACCATGGGAAGCGAAACCCCGGTACAGGTGGCCACGTCGGCTTTAGGGATCACGACCCCCAGACTCGAAACCAGCGAGATCGCGTCGATGTCGACCGAGAAAAGATCGGGTCGGTTGTTTACTCGCACCCACGCCGGCATACCCGGATTCGAACGCAGCCAATCGACGGCACGCTCACGAGCGTGAGGTTTGACCGCCTCGGCGACGGCATCCTCCAGGTCGATGATGACCGAATCGGCTCCACTTTGCAGCGCCTTGTCGAAGCGCTCAGGGCGATCACCAGGCACATAAAGGCTGGTTCGGAGGCTTGGGGTTTGCAAGGTGAGTTTCCCCTCAATTCGGCCTGTCTCGACATTGCGTTGAAACCTGGCGAGTCCTAGAGTCGGCAAACGAAACGTCGTTCCGCTCGTCGGAACGGACACGACCACCGTACTGGGATGGCAAAGGGAACCATGAAAGAGACGCTTGAGGGTGTCGAGGAGATCTTCGACAAGCGCAAGGCAACGGATACAACCCAAACCTTTGAGCGACTGTGGTCGATCACCGAGGAACTGATGGTGAAGCTCAGGGCCCGGTTCGAGCTCACCCGAGATCCGAGCACCGAAGACCTCGAGTCCTACAAAGGCGATGCCGATTTCCCTTCGGGCCGCCTAGCCGCGTACTCCGGCCCCGAGATTGACTGGCTCGTGCACTCGTGGATCGGTAATCCTCCACTCGGGTTCACCAATATGCACGTCACGGCTTGGTTGGGGCCTCAAATCGACGTGCCGCACCTCGGCATTGCCTGGGGCACTCTTCCCGACCTCTGGTTCTACATCGACTTCAACCCTCGCTCCGATCTCATGCTCGATACCGAGGCGCTCGACAAGTACTACGGGCCGATGAACGAGGAATTCCTCAAGCTCCGAGCCGACGACGGACTCGCACCGTTCACTTCGAGGGCGCTGTACGTGCGGCAGGCTTTGAGCGACGTCGCCACATGTTTCACCGTGCCCGACACGGTCTACGACGAAGCCCGGCTCGATCAGATTTCAGAACTCGCCCACCGCCGCGTCGACCAGTGGTTGGCGTTCGTCGATGCGGCAGAACCCGTGTCCGAGGAGCGACGGGCACAACTCGCCACCGACGATCTCACCCGCCGCCGCAACATCGCCGAACGTGATCCGGCCAACATCATGGCCGTCCGATTCTTCGGTGACGAACTCACCGATCGACTGGTTCGTGCGCTGTGGGGTGGCGATCGCCAGCTCCCCCGACCGAGATGAGCACCAAAATCCAACAGACACGGAGGGGCACATGCTGATCAAGAATCATTGGTATGCAATCGAGCTGGGCAACAAGGTCGGCGATGAACCGGTCCAGGTACGTGTGCACGGCCATGATCTCGTGCTCTGGCGAAGCAAAGACGGAACTGTCAATTCGCAATCCGATCTCTGTGTCCACCGCGGCGGCTCGCTCGGTGGCGGCCGGGTTGTCGATGACTGTGTTCAGTGCCCGTATCACGGGTGGCGATACGACAGCACTGGCGTGTGCGTGGAGATTCCCGCCAACAAGGCCGAACTCCCCATTCCGAAGAAGGCACGCGTCGACGCGTATCCATGCATCGAACGGTACGGCTTCATCTGGGTCTTCCTTGGCGATCAACCCGCTAGTGACCGGCCGCCTCTGACCGAACTCGCCGGCCTCGATCACAGTATCGAGGCCAAGGCCGAGGGATATCGGGCCGTGTCCGGAGAGTTCACCTGGCAGGCGAACTACGACCGTGTCCTCGAAAATGCAGTCGACATCGCCCACACCCCATTCGTGCATTCGGGATCGTTCGGCAATGCCGATCAACCCGAAATCCAAGACTTCGACCTCGACGAGGTCCGCGAAGATGGTGTGCTCCGAGAGGTCTCCGCGACCGTGCTCCTCGATCCACCCGCGCCATCGGGCATTTGGAAAATCCTTCGTAAGAACGCCGAGCGGCCGCCGGTCGAGACCACCACCGGGTTCTACCCCCCGAATGTTTCGATGCTGATCGTTCGGCTACCTCTCGGTGAGATCCGAATCTTCACTGCCGCAGTACCCATCGACGAACACACCACCGTGTCGAAGTTCATCATGATGCGAACCTTCTTCACCGGAGGTTGGGCCGACAAGGACTCGATCAAACGAACGATGAAGATTTTCCTCGAGGACCAGCCGACGGTCGAGGGGCAGCGTCCCGAACTGCTGCCGTTCGATCTCTCTGCAGAACTGCATGTGAAGTCCGACGCCATCCAGCTGGCGTACCGCCGCTGGCGCCAAGAACAGATCGACGCGGGGCTCGGTATCGAGACACCAACCGATGAGCAGGAGCGCCGCCGGGTGGCCGTCATCGCATCCCCTGCTCGGTCGGCCGATCCCGAGCTCGCCAATGCATGGGTTTTCCCTGCCGTCGATGGCCCGGCACACCCCCAATCAGACGACGCATCGACCATGGACGGAGACCTTTCGTGAGCCAGGCACAAGACCTGTGTGACCGCACCGTCGATCACATCACAGAAGCGTTGGGGCTTTCCCTGCTTCACAACGACCATTTGACCTCGGCCATGGACGGTTCCGATGTCGGCTCACACCGAATCCTTGGCATCGAAGGTGGCGTCCAACTCGTGTCTGTCGGCATGACCGTCGAGCAGTTCGGTCTGGACAGTCACATGATGTTCGCCTTCACGCCGGCGTCGAGTCCAGTCCCGCACTTCACGCTTGATGCGGTGCTGGCCGGACCGCACTATGCGTTCCATCTCGATCTGATTCCACGCCTCGACCCGGGCGCAAACCTGGCATACCTCGATCACTGCTTTGCCCCCCTGACCGAGGCCCACGATGCGTGTCTCGAACTCGATGGGCTCACCCCAGCTCATCTTTCGCCTCGGCAATGGCAGCTGATGTCGGCGTGGATGCTTGCCCATCGTGCCGACGAACCGGGCTTCGCGTCGATCACCCCGACCGTCGATGCCTATCGCGATCACTGGCTTTCGCTCCTTTCGCTCGGGATCCCCGATTCGGCTACCAGCGGCGCGACCCCCGAGTCACTGGCCGCTCGCGACGCTGCCAACCGAGCCGCCATCTTCAGCCCCGACGTCGACCCGGTCTGGGCGCGGGTTGATCAACTGCTTGGCGTCGAGGTGAGCCAGGGAATTCAGGCCAGTCTCCGCAACGCATCGAGAGGGAACGTCTAAATGACCGAAAACAAAGAAACAGAAGTAAGCGAGTGGCAGGAACGCATCACCGGCGAGTGGTACGGACTGCCCTCGGTCTTTGATGCCGATGGCGCGCACACCGGGTTCAACAAGGTGAACCGTTCGTCAGTATTCGAAGACGGTGTCACCACGTATTACATGCACTGCAACTTCATGAACACCGGCCCCTTGCGCAACCGGTTCGAGATCAAGGACTTTGCTTTCGGAGTCGACGACGGTGGCAACAACCGGGTGTATCTCGGCCCCGATTTCTTCGGTGCCGGCCACCCATACGGGTCACTGGTCGACTCGCATTACTACTCGCCTGCATGGCGAGCCGATCTCAACACGATGAACCAGATCTTGCCCGACGGTGTGACCCAGGTGTACTCGTCACTGCTCTTCGAAGGACCGACCCTGTTTTCGGTTTTTAACGGGGTGTACCTCAACGCCCACGACTACGAAACCAATCCTGAAACCCGGGCGCACATCGACAGCTTCCTCGTGAAAGAGCGCGAGATGGCTGCGTGGTCGCACGTGTTGCCCGACCGCACATCAGGCACCTTCTCGGGAACTTGCGAGGTCTTCGGGCCCGATCAGCAGAAGAAGGGCGAGGTCGAGGTGAGCGTGCGCCACGACCCGATCGACCTCGTGCGGGCCAACCAAACTTGGGAACTCTCAGGATTGATAAACCACAAGTTCAGCTATGTGCGTCAGCGCAACTCGAACCGGCACACCTACGAGGGGCCCGATCTTTACGGCAATGCCATCAGCTACGGGCGGGCCTTATACACCACACAGCATCACTCATCTGAGGCCTTCAAGATCAAAGGCCGCGAGTTCATCATCGATAGCGACTACACCATGGCTGTCGCCTGGAAACTGTATTTCGGCGACCTGATGACCGACCTGGTATTCGGTCCATTGCGCTGGACACCTGATAGCTAGCCGACCAGCACATTCCGATGGGTCATGCCTCGACAGCGCCAACGGGTCGTGCGTCACGATCGAGGTGTCGGTGAGCGAGCGTGCCGCCTCGTCTCGCTCATACAACGATCCGATGCAGTCGTTGTTGATGTTTCCGTAACGAAGCGCAATAGCTAGTGGGTCCACAACCGGCCATCGTTGGCAAACGTCACGGTGCCCGCCGGTCGGGCCCGAATCGACGAACTGCTCGAGGAAATCAACTGCGCTCGACGCGCGCTTTGGGGGGCGGGCAAACGACTCTTCGGTTGTCGGGCACCCCTGCGAACGCTCCGAATGCTTGTACTACGGTGCATCCATGTCACCGCGCTATGTACTGGCCGAAATGATGCATGAGACGAACACCTTCTCGCCTCAGCTCACCGATATCGACAAATTTGGACGCAACTCGCCGAACGGCACACTCCTAGAAGGCGCCGAAGCGATCGAGTTGTTCGGCCACACCAATACCGGATTTGGCGGATTCTACGAGCTACTCAGGGCGCGAGATGCCATCGTCGACGTGCCCGTTGTGGCCACGGCCTGGCCAGCAGGCTTGGTGACCGACGCCGCGTTCGAAGAGATGGCAGGACGAATTGTCGACGCAGCCCAGACCGGGCCCGACGCCATGTTTCTCGCACTCCACGGCGCCATGGTCACCCAAACCTACGACGATGCCGAGGGTGAACTGT
>Ga0233427_10001353_pt1 | contig 26743 bp, 22 predicted proteins | sample SI_118_April2016_5_FD_179885 | JGI IMG/M metagenome (GOLD analysis project Ga0233427, IMG submission 179885) | Seawater microbial communities from Saanich Inlet, British Columbia, Canada - SI_118_April2016_100_MG | ecosystem: Environmental > Aquatic > Marine > Inlet | place: Canada: British...
TGATCTCATCAGCGAACTCATTAACGCCCAGGTATCTCTGCTGCTCGCCTGTGGCATCGGTTCGGCACCACCACCCCAAAACTCTGCGGCACTCAAGGACGAGCTTGCTGCAGCGCAGGCCCGCGAGGCCAAGCTGCGTGCTGATCTTGAAACGCTACGCAAGGCCGACGCTGCGCATACGGCTCCGCGTAAAAAACGCGACGCCAAGAAGAAGGTCCGATCCACCAAAGTCGAAAAGAAAAAGCAATCGACCAAAAAGACCAAGGCCCCACCTCGGGCAAGCACTCCGGATAGACGAAAGACTGAGACGGTGAGCGCTTCCGGCAAAGGTAAGAAGGCAAGCCGCAAAAAAACGGCTTCGGCTAGCAGGCAACGCCCGCCCAAACCATGAAGTTGCCGGAAAACTTTGGCCCGGAACTTGCCCTGCTAACGGAGCGGCTAACGCAAAGCGTCGGCCAACTGGCCAAGATTGATCTGCCGGATATTGGTACCAGTCCCCATGAAACAGTCCTCACCGGTGAAGGCTTCCGGCTGCTGCGCTATGACTCGGGGGCAGAGCGAGCAAATCAATGCGCGGTCCTTATCGTTTATGCGCTGGTGAACCGGCCCTGGGTGCTTGATCTGGAGCCCGGCCGCTCTACGATCGCACAACTTATCGCGTCGGGACTGGATGTCTTTCTCATCGAATGGGAAGATCCTTTGGCGGCAGACCAAAACCGGGGTTTCTCCGACTACGCCTGTCGCATGCTGGATGAGTGCGTCGACACCGTCAGTCGCCTCCGCAACGAAAGTACCGTGAACCTGCTGGGTGTCTGCCAAGGGGGAACTTTCAGTCTGTGCTACACGGCACTTTATGGTCACAAAGTACGCAACCTCGTCACCATGGTCACCCCGGTCGACTTTCACACTGAGGATAACGTGCTATCCAGCTGGGCACGCAAGGTGGATCTGGACAGACTGGTCGGCTGCTACGGCAACGTGCCAGGAACTCTCCTAAACGCCCTGTTTGTATCGCTGCAGCCTTTTCGTCTGGGATCAAAAAAGTATCTCGACCTGGTTGATCTCGCCGACAACCCTGAAGGGCTTCGTACCTTCGCCCGAATGGAACGGTGGATCGCGGACAGTCCTGACCAGGCAGGGCGTGCTTTCCGTGAATTCGTGGGGGCACTCTTCCAACGCAATGCACTGGTTCGCGGCGAACTGATCCTCGATGGCAAAGTCGTCGACCTTCGCGACGTCTGCTGTCCAGTGCTCAACATATATGCCCTTGCCGACCACCTGGTACCAGCATCAGCCTCAAGTGCACTTGCAGATCATGTAGCCAGTACCGACTACAGCGAGCTCGTGTTCGACGGGGGTCACATCGGGATCTATGTCAGTCGCAGCGCACAGGAGAAAATATCGCCGGCGGTCGCTGCCTGGCTACAGGCGCGACCCTAGACCAGGTTGAACTTTAGGGTTGGCGAGATACCTTCAAGCGCAGCGCCCTGATCTTCAGATCTGCCAGTACGCGGTTCGCGCTCTCCATGGTTTCCATCGACGGATAAGGGCCAACACGGACCCGGAAGAAATCGCCCTGCCCCTGCACAGAGATATGTTGGATACTGGGCTCAAAACCTGCAATCGCAAGGCGCGCCTTCATGCGCTCTGCCTCGCGGCGATTATCATAAGAAGCGGCTTGCAGCATATAGAAACTCTGCGACGCCCCAGTGTCTTTTGACTTTTCGGTCGGCCCCTCAGCTACCGTCTTGTCCTCCGGTGGGTCTGATACATCAGCCTCCGGAATAACGTGTTCGATCTCCGGCAACACCGTATAAAAATCGAAACTGGCGCGTGCGGGAGTTTCTACACCGGCGCTGACCACCGCCGCCGACGCAAGCTCGGTATGCCGGGTATCCGAAGAACGCAGCAGTTCACTGATGCCAGCCCCCATCCGGTCGGGATCTCCACTCGTGGCGCCCTGATAAAGCGCTACACCGACCACACCGACCGCAATCCCCAACACCATCAGCACCACATCGTAGCCCAGGCGTGAGCCCCCGTCCGCTTTTCGAGTGCGGATGTTGCGAGCCATTGCCTACATGCGCTCTGGCGCAGTAACACCCAACAGTTCAAGCGCGTTGGCAATGACCTGCCGCGTGGCATCAATCAACGAGAGCCGCGCAAGGCGAAGATCTGCCTCGGCAGCAATGAACGGGTGTGCGTTGTAGTAGGTATGAAAATCATTGGCAAGTTCGCGGAGGTAGTAGGCCACTTGGTGGGGCTCGTAAGCGCCGGCTGCGGACTCGACGACCTCCGGATAGCGCGACAACTTCTGCAGCAGGTCGGCCTCACGGGGTTCCGTCAGCAGGCTGTGGTCAGCCGCCGCAAGATCTACATCGATATTCTTTTCTGCCAACTGCCGAAACACGCTACAAATGCGCGCGTGGGCGTACTGTACGTAGTAAACCGGGTTATCACTGGATTGTGACTTGGCGAGATCAAGATCAAAATCCATATGCTGGTCGGGTTTTCGCAGCGCGTAGAAAAAGCGCGCTGCATCGCGGCCGACCTCTTTACGCAGTTCACGCAACGTCACGAACTCGCCGCTGCGGGTGGACATCGAGACCTTAGCACCGCCCCGGTACAGCACGGCAAACTGCACCAACAGGACACTGAGGTCCTCTGGATCAAGCCCAAGGGCCGACATCGATCCCTTGACCCGCTTTATGTACCCGTGGTGATCGGCGCCCCAGATGTTGATAACGTGCGAAAAGCCGCGCAGAATTTTATCGCGGTGGTAGGCGATATCGGTGGCGAAATAGGTATGGTTGCCGTTGGCACGAAGCACCACCCGGTCTTTTTCATCGCCAAAATCACTGCTGCGAAACCACCACGCCCCGTCGCGCTCATAGAGAAACTCGGTTTCCTTGAGCGAGGCAATAGCCTCCCCAACCGCGCCGCTGTTAATCAGGCTCTGCTCCGAAAACCAGTTCTCGTATGACACACCAAAATTCTCAAGATCGGAGCGGATATCCTCGACCAGCGTATCGCGCGCAAGCCCGTGGATACGCCCGAATCCGTCATCCCCAAGAGCAACTTTTGCCCGCGAGATCAGCGTATCCAGCATGGGATCATCTTCTTCGGGCAGCTCGGTGAAAAGCGCCTCGACATCGGTACCGTACTTAGCCGCGTCCTCACGGTGCAGGGTGGCCGCGATGTCGAAGATGTAATCTCCCTGGTATGCAGACCTCGGGAACGGCAGCGCTTCTCCGCACAGTTCCAGGTAGCGCAGCCAGACACTGAGCGCGAGGATGTCCATCTGCCGACCGGCGTCATTGATGTAGTACTCACTGAACGCTTCGTAACCCGCTGCGCGTAGCACCCTTGCAAGTGCGTCACCATACGCCGCACCTCGGCCGTGTCCAACGTGCAGCGGCCCCGTCGGATTGGCCGAAACAAACTCGACCATGACTTTCTCACCGGCCCCGGCATTGCTGGTGCCATAGGTCTCGCCACGCAAACGGATCTCGCCGGGCAAAGTCTGGTAAGAAGACGGCGACAGAAACAAATTAATAAAGCCCGGGCCAGCGACTTCGGCACGCGACAACAACTCAGTCGCAGGTAAAGCCGCACAGATTTTTTCAGCCAGGTCGCGTGGTTTCAGACCCGCACGCTTTGCCAGCACCATCGCCAGGTTGCTGGCAAAGTCACCATGTTCCTGGCCGCGTGATCTTTCGACCTGGACATCGGTATCCAGTGTGTCCGGCAGAACGCCTTCGTCCACCAGAGACACCAGTGCATCACTAAGCAGCTGACAAACCTCATTGCGCATAACGGAAACCAGATATTGGATAAAACGGGATGTCCATGCGGTGCTCACACATAGACAAAGCCTGTGACGGGGGCTGATTTTAACCAAAGCCGCACATCCACCAAAGCCGGCTGTAGTACCCTTTGGCCTGTCACACCTCCACCGCGTTCTTTCATGGACCATCTGCAACGAAGTCGGCTCAACCTATTGACCAGTCACATGCTGGATCGCGGCGCCCTGCTGCGTCTGGATCCCACCGTAATTGCAGAACGGGCGACCGGCGAACGCGCACGCTTTATCGGCATTCATCACCTGCGCATCGCCGTAGATGAGGCCAATCCGCAGCGCCCAGCCTGGCTGACGCCCCAAGAAGTCAAGGACCGTTTCGGGAAGTGTGAGCCGTCTGTTTATCTGGGCGAGGAGGACAACACGTCCTATTTCGCGCTGCTCCTGGATCATGACCTGCCCAAGACCACCGAAGGCTTCGCCGGTTTACGGACGCTAGCGCGGGAAGTCAGCAATGCCCAGGCGACGCTGCTGAGCTATGCACAGGCGATGGCTGCCTGGCACCATCGCTACCGCTTCTGCAGCTCCTGCGGCAGTGCCACACACATCGACCAGGGTGGCCACATTCGATTGTGTGGCGAAGCGCGGTGTGGTGAAACCCATTATCCGCGCACAGATCCTGCCATTATCGTACTGGTGCAACGGGAAGACCGTGCACTCTTCGGCCGTAAACCGGAATGGCCTTCGAATCGGTATTCCACGATCGCCGGGTTCGTGGAGCCGGGTGAAAGCGCTGAGCAGGCCGTGGTTCGAGAAGTCGCAGAAGAAACAGGCATCGATGTGACTGCTGCGCGTTATCACTCATCGCAACCATGGCCTTTCCCCGGCTCCCTGATGCTGGGCTACCACGCTGAAGCCGGCAATGATCAGATCAGTCTGAATGATCACGAACTGGAAGACGCGCTCTGGCTTAGCCGTGAAGAAATTGCTGTACGCATGGACCAGGGTCTTTTTGTACCGCCGCCCTCAATTTCCATTTCTTTTAGACTCATTGAGGACTGGTTCGACCAAGATGCGTCTTTTACCTTACGCGCGTTGTGCCAAAAGAGCGACGTTGAAGCGTTTTAAGGTGTTGCACCGAACCACAACACGGATACAATGCGCGTGGGGGATGAAGGTTAATAAACCAAAGTCCCTAGATTGTTTGTAGTCACCCTAGTGGAGGAGTTCATGTCGGAACGACATACCGGAACCGTAAAGTGGTTCAATGAAAGAAAAGGCTTCGGCTTTATTGAGCAGGAAGGTGGAGACGATGTATTTGTTCACTACCGTGAGATCCGAGGAGAAGGATTCAAAACTCTGAATGAAGGACAGCGTGTTGAATTTACTCTGACGACCCGTGACAAGGGTCCCGCAGCGGAAGACGTTTCACCCGTCGATTAATTTTACGTCGACTGGCTACCGAGGGCGGCCTGAGACAAAATGCTTCTCGTTATACCTGTGAGTCCTGACCACTCGCCGGTGTTATGTTGAAGTTTGTCTGCATCAGCTTTCTAGCGCTGGGCGCGGGGCTTGCTTTGCTCGCGGCTGCGGGGGTGGCTGCGGTGGTGCTGCCTGTGCCGAGCCTGCCGGTGGCATCCTTTTCCGCCGTGATCCTCGCTCTGGCGTTCGCATCACTTGCGGCGATGACGGGCATTATCGGCCTGGCGAGATCAACGCCGGTGACAGTCGAGCAACCGCTGCAGCAAACCGCCTCTCCTGACTGGCGGATCGTCGTACTGCACCTTTCCGGGCTCTCGGCGTACGCCGGCGTTCCCTTGGGTCATCTGTTCGGGCCATGGATCCTGTGGTTGCTCTGGCGACGACATGCGCACGGGCTGGATGCAAACGGGCGGGCTGCACTGAACTTTGCCCTGACGATCAGTATCTTCTACGTCAGCGCCCTGATCCTGGTCTTCTTTTTTGTGGGATTTATATTGCTTGGCATCATCATCTTATTCCACATCATCGTGCTGCTACGCAATGGCTGGCGCGCCTCAATCAACCTTCCGGCGCACTACCCGCTCTCAATCAACTTTCTCAACTGAGCTCACCGAATACCTCGGCCGCGGCAGCGAGAGTTTCATCGATCTCGGCATCTGTGTGGGTGACGGAGACGAAGCCTGCTTCAAAAGCTGATGGGGCAAGGTATACCCCCCGCTCCAGCATGCCGTGAAAAAATCTCGAAAAGCGTTCACTGTCACATGCCATCACTTCGGCAAACGAACTGACGCGGCCGTTGTCTGTAAAGAAGAGACCGAACATGCCGCCGACCGATTCTGTTGCCAGCGGCACGCCCGCACCCGCTGCTACCCGGGCAAGGCCAGCAACCAATGTCTGCGTGCGCTCGGTGAGCTTGTCGAAAAATCCTGGTGCCGCAACCTTTTGTAATGTCGCAATGCCGGCGGTCATGGCCAGAGGGTTGCCTGACAGGGTTCCTGCCTGATACACCGACCCCAGCGGTGCAAGGTGCGCCATGATCTCAGCACGGCCGCCAAACGCGCCCACCGGCAATCCGCCGCCAAGCACCTTGCCGAGCGTAGTAAGGTCGGGGCGGATACCGTAAAGCCCCTGAGCACCTCCCAGCCCGACGCGAAAACCCGTCATCACCTCGTCGAAAATCAGCACCGCACCACTTTGATCACAGACCGCGCGCAAGGCCTCGAGAAAACCTGGGGCAGGTGTAATGCAGTTCATGTTTCCGGTAACGGGCTCAACGATGACTGCCGCAATTTCCTTACCCGACTCGGCAAACACCCGCTCGACCTCGTCGATATTGTTGAACTCAAGAGTCAGCGTATGACGGGCGGCGTCTTGCGGGACCCCGGGGGAGGTCGGAATCCCCAGCGTGAGCGCCCCCGACCCTGCTTTGACCAGGAGGCTGTCGGCGTGCCCGTGGTAGCAACCCTCGAACTTGATCAGCGTATCGCGACCGGTATAGCCGCGAGCGAGGCGGATGGCGCTCATAGTCGCCTCGGTGCCGGAATTCACCATGCGCACCTGATCCATCGACGGAACCGCCTGACAGACGAGTTCGGCGAGTTGCGTCTCGAGCGCTGTAGGCGCGCCGTAACTCAGACCCCGTGCGGCAGCCGATTGCACCGCCTCGACGACATCGGGGTCAGCGTGACCGAGAATCATCGGTCCCCAGGAACCCACGTAGTCGATGTAACGCTGGCCGTTCGCGCCGTACAGAAACGGGCCCTTGGCATGATCGATAAACACCGGGGTTCCGCCAACGGACTTGAACGCGCGAACCGGGGAATTCACCCCGCCAGGTATCACCGCGCAGGCGCTTTCAAAAAGAAGATCGTCGTTGCTCATGCAAATTCTCCGTATCTGAAGTTGGGCAAATCGAAAGTTCTGAGTAGCCGTCGACCCGGGTTGAGACCCTTAGGCTAGAATCGCGGTCCTGATATCGTGTCTCTATAGATCTTGTAATGGCCAATCGAACCTTCATGTGCATTATCTGTGGTTTTATTTACGAGGAAGCCGAGGGACTTCCCGAAGAAGGCATTGCGCCCGGTACCCGCTGGGAAGACATTCCCGACGACTGGAAGTGCCCCGACTGCGACGGCACAAAAGCAGACTTTGAGATGATCGAAATCTGATCGGCATAGCAGTCCCGGATCAGGTCTTCGGGTGATTCGATGAGACCAGCTCTGTGGCCTCGATCGCAAACACCACTGCCTCGCCGTTTTCCGACATCAGCCAGGTAAAGGGCGTACGCGGCCACGCCGCTTCGAGCGCATCCCGTGCGCTACCCGCCTCGACCACCAGCAGACCGCTCTTCGTCAGGTGGTCTCCCGCCTGATCCAGCAACCGGTTGATAAAGTCCAGGCCACTGCTGCCGCCCGCGAACGCAAGTGCCGGCTCGTGGCGATACTCGCCCGGCAGTGTATTCATGATCTCGTCACTGACATAAGGCGGGTTACACACGATGAGATCATAGCGGGCTTGACCCAGCCCTTCGAAGAGGTCGCCCTGCAGCAACCGCACGCGTTCCTGCACTTCATAGCGCGCCACGTTGGCTTGAGCCACCTCAAGCGCGCTGGCACTGATATCACTGGCGTCGATCTGCGCCTCGGGAAACGCCAGCGCGAGCGCTACCGCGATACAGCCGCTGCCGGTACACAAATCAAGGATAGACGCGGCCGGACGTTCTACGCGCCAGGGAGAAAACCGATCCGGGATCCATTCACCGATATGAGAACGGGGCACGATCGCGCGGGGGTCAACGAAGAAATCATGGCCGGCAAACCACGCACGGTTCACCAGATACGCCAAGGGCTCACCAGTCTGGATCCGCCGCTCAAGCAGAGCCTGGACCGACGCTTGTTGCCGTGCGGTCAACACCTGATCCCAGGGGACCTCATCACCACTAGGATCGAGTTCACAGGCTTCGAGCACCAGCCAGGCGGCCTCGTCAAAGGCATTGTCGGTACCGTGACCGAAGCAAAGGCCCGCCGCATTGAGGGCGTTGGCCACCTGCTCAACCTGCTGCTCCAGACGAATGGTCAAAGCATCTCTATCCGGCAAGCACTGTGCGCACCGCTTCGGCCATCTCCTCAACCGTCGCATCGTGCTTTAAAAGATCCCGGACCTTTCCTTTGGGACCGATGAGGTAGGTGGTGGCGGAATGATCGACGGTGTAGCCCAACGCGGAACCTGCGTCTTCGACCTTCTGGTACAACACATAGTACTGCTTAGCTACGGCATCGACCGCCTGCGCTGACCCACTGGCCCCCGTAATCTGTGGGTGAAAGAAGGCGGCGTACTCCGCCGTTCGTTGAGGCGTATCCCTTTCGGTATCGACACTGACGAAGAGCCCCGCTACCCGCTGTGCTTCCTTTTCTGGTAACTGGCTGATGACGGCGCTGATCTTGGAAAGATCCATCGGGCACACATCCGGGCAGGTGGTATAGCCAAAAAAGAGCATTACCGCCCTGCCCCGATAGTCCTTCAGCGACACCGGGCCACCCGCCGAAGCCAGCGTGAAATCCCCGCCGAGGTGTTCATAGGGGTTGGCCGATTGGACACCGTGGTGATGCCACCACAAACCGGCACCCAGGCCGACCGCAGTAGCAACGATCATAGCTAGTACGGGCACATACCAGGATTTCAGCATGGTCTAATCTCCCGAAATAAACAGTAGCGTGCCGGATCAGTCGCCGTGATTGGCCTGATCATGCCCCCCTGGCGCCATCTGTACCGGCGCTTCGAAGGACAGGCGTTCGCCGTCGGCAAACTCCAGTTCAATGGCGACCTTCTCACCCATCTCGAGACTGCGGGTCAGGCCAATCAGCATGATGTGAGAACCGCCGGGTTGCAGTACTACTTCACCGTGCCCAGGTATAACGATCGCATCCACTCGGCGCATTTTCATCATGCCGTCCTCCATGATGTGGTTGTGCAGTTCAACTGCAGCAGCTACATCAGAATATGCCGCGACAACGGACCGCTCTTTTATACCGTGATTGTGCAGGATCATAAAGGCTGCGCTCACGCTCTGGCCGGGCGGCACCATCCGGACCATTGGCGCGTGGATACCGAAAGTACCAGCCCATGCCGGTCCGCCTGCCATGTAGATCACCATGGCGAGAAGCATAGAAACTGTTTTTGTCATGTTGGTCTCCCAGTTCAGTTGGACGGCGATCGCTGGCCTGACAGCCGGCACTGGCCCATGGCCCCTTTTGGGGATAACAACTACGGGTTGAGGTTCGCCGCTAACGGCGGTGCCCGTGCCGGGAAGGCAGGCCCTGCTGCCGAGATAAGATGCAAAAGTACTGATTGGGCGCTCCCAAGCGCGGGCGGGAAGGGTGACGGCACGAAGGTGTCTGTACCGGCAAAAGAGGCAGCCGCTGGAGGCGTTGAGACACAATCGGGACAGGCCCAGCCCACGACCTCTGGGGCGCCCGGTGCGTCGTCCGGGCGGGGCAACACCACCTTGATCTGATGTGTACCCTGCAGCGTACAGACCGTCATCCACTGCACTGGACCAGGGTGGTTCATGGCAAAAAGTCCTGACAATGGCTGCACCGCCAGGAACAAAGCGGCCAGCCACGGCATCGCCCGATTGATCTGTCCAGACTTCACGGGCCGAAGTGTACCCGCCTTGCCTGGAAAAAGGGGTTGTGATCCCCGGCTGTCGCTCTCAGACACCTGATGCAGATCAGGGACTTGTCAATCATCGTTGCACAGCCGCTGCGGATCGATACCACAACGTTCGAGCATAAAAGGATGGTTGATCACCAGAGTCGCTCTAGTCTTCTTTTTGGAAAACCACCCGCGAACCGCGATCTTCGTCTTATCCAGTGCGCCGGGGGAGTAATTAAATCCGGACTCCCAGACAGTTCGGCGAACGAGAATAACAAGATCTTTTTCAACTGAAAAAGCGAACCATTTTTCTCCTATATCGATGCGCGAAAGCCGGGCCCGTATAAACTGGTAGCCGCCGCGGACCTTGTCCGCCGCCGCCGGCACATAGTATTCCACCGCCCAGATACCGCGCCCTGCACGGTGTGCTGCCTGCTCGGCCTGGATAAATTGGTCGAGATAGCGGTCGTTAGGAGCGATGGCCACTGCGCTTGCCAGTCCTTTGCGAAGCAAGGCTTCCTGTACGCTCACCCCGTCGGTTCGAAAAAGGTAGGCCAGAGTCCTGCCATATCGGTCAAGCCGCTGTGGCGCATCCTCGATCAGTACCTGCCGGTCGGCAAGTTGCGTCGCAAGGACCTCATGTGCCTCAAACGCCAGGGGTTCTGCCGGTCGGCTGTCTGTGGCCATCTCGGGTGTGTTGATTCCCGCGAGACGGATCGTCTCACCGGAATCCAGAATCAGAGTATCCCCATCGACGAACTTGGCCACCTCACCGCGACGCCATTCGGCTTCGGCAACGGTGTGCAGAGCGACAAAAAGAAAAAGGCACCACAACAGCGAGAAAATCCCGCAGGGTTGGCGTTCAAAGACGGTAAGGTACCAGGTTGCCCTGGCGGGGCTGGAGGTCAGGCCGAACGGCCGTACTTTTTTTGGAACTTGCCAACGCGCCCGGCAGTATCGACGATCTTCTGCTGACCCGTGTAAAAGGGATGGCAGGCCGAACAGATTTCAACATGCAGTTCCTCACCCAGCGTGGATCGGGTCTCAAAACTGTTGCCGCAGGCACAGACCACCTTGATGGTGTCGTAGGATGGATGAATTTCTGACTTCATAACAAAAACCGTGGGGGTTGCAGCATGCGCGGTCCGCGGGGGGACGAGATCATAGGCGAAACCGTCCCGGGCCGCAAGTTCGCGGCTAGCGGTTCATGGATTTAAAGAATTCGGCGTTGCTCTTGGTTGCCCGCAGTTTGTCCAACATGAATTCGGCCGCATCGATGTCGTCCATCGGGTGCAAAAGTTTTCGCAGCAGCCAGATCTTCTGCAGTTCCGCGGGGTCGGTCAGCAGTTCCTCACGCCGGGTTCCGGAGCGACTGATCACGATAGAAGGGTACACCCGTTTGTCCGCGATCCGGCGATCCAGGTGTATCTCCATGTTGCCCGTGCCCTTGAACTCCTCATAGATCACTTCGTCCATCTTCGAGCCGGTATCAATGAGGGCCGTCGCGAGAATCGTCAGACTGCCGCCCTCCTCAATGTTGCGTGCAGCGCCGAAAAAGCGCTTGGGCTTTTGCAGAGCATTAGCGTCGACACCACCGGTCAGGACCTTGCCCGACGCCGGCTGCACCGTGTTGTAGGCACGCGCCAGACGGGTGATGGAGTCCAGCAAAATCACCACATTCTTCTTGTGCTCGACAAGACGTTTGGCCTTCTCGATCACCATCTCGGCCACCTGCACATGGCGACTCGCCGGTTCGTCGAACGTTGAGGAGACGACCTCACCGCGGACGGTGCGCTTCATTTCCGTCACTTCTTCCGGACGCTCATCAATCAGCAGAACAATCAACTCGCAGTCGGGCTCGGATGCAGTAATCGCGTGCGCGATCTGCTGCAACATCACGGTCTTGCCGGTCTTCGGTGCAGAAACCAGCAGCCCGCGCTGGCCTTTGCCTATCGGTGAAACGATGTCGATAGTCCGTCCTGTCAGGTCTTCAGAAGACCCGTTTCCCTGTTCAAGTCGGATACGCTCATCCGGGTGTAGGGGAGTAAGGTTTTCAAAGAGAATTTTTTTCTTGGCTTCCTCGGGAGGCTGGTAGTTGATGGTCTCAACTTTCAGCAGTGCGAAGTAGCGTTCGGAATCCTTTGGCGGACGCACCAGGCCGGCTATGGTATCGCCGGTTCTGAGTCCAAAACGGCGGATCTGACTGGGAGATACATAAACATCGTCGGGGCCGGCGAGATAGGAACTGCTCGCCGAGCGCAGGAAGCCAAAGCCGTCCTGCAGGATCTCGACGACCCCTGCCCCCTTGATCTTCTCGCCGCGCTTCGCCTGAGACTTCAGGATGGCGAAAATCTGATCCTGCTTACGCAGGCGGGTGACATTGTCTAACTTGAGCGATCGGGCGAACTCTGCAAGTTCAGTAGGGGTTTTCTCTTTTAGTTCTGAAAGGCTCAGGGACATGGCGGTACAGGCCTCGGTAAGGGGTAGGAATGGGAACCCGGTTGGCCGCGTGACCATGGGGTCTTCCGGCATGCAGGGTTAGGGGTTGATGAAGTCTAGTGGTGGGGTGGGCAAGCGGCCCTAAGTTAACTGAGTTTGTGGTTATGGGGTCGACGGGCGCCTGCTCGGTATCGGCACCCGCTAGAGTTTTCGCTGATCGGTGTGTACTGACTTGGGTCTCAGATATTCTCATCCAGGAAAGCGGTTAACTGGGCTTTGGAGACGGCGCCGACTTTGGTTGCCTCTACCTCGCCGTTTTTAAACAGCATCAGCGTAGGGATGCCCCGGATTCCGTACTTGGGTGGTGTTGCCGGGTTTTCGTCGATGTTAAGTTTGGCGACGCGGATCCTATCAGCGTATTCGCTGGCCACCTCGGCGAGCACGGGGGCAATCATCTTGCACGGACCACACCACTCGGCCCAGTAATCAATCAATACCGGCTTCTCTGACTGCAGAACTTCCTGCTCAAAAGAATCATCGCTAACGTGAATAATGTTATCGGACATTTTCAAAAAATTCCTTTTTTCTTAATATCGCTCCGTCACCAATGCGACAGAAGAAGAGCAAATAAGGTATGGGGCGCGGTGATCGGGGGGTGTGATATACTGCTTTCCCGCTTTCCGCAAGGGTGAAATTGTACCGCACCCTTCCGTGAACGGCACAACACCTCTAAACGATTCGTTAGTTTTACCAGATTTTCGCATCAGGAATCAAGAACCCATTTTCCCGACGTTTCTGACAGTTTCATGATACCGGTCAAACCGGGCCTGTCGGAGCAACAGCGGATGTGGGCGGAATATACCCAAAACACGCTGATCACGGATTCCTGATTGCTGGCATCCGTCCAAGATGCCTGTAACCTACCAAAAAGAACAACATGGAAGACACTAGCTACCTCACCGAAACCCGATTTACCGACTTTTCCCTGGAACCTCAGTTGTTTGCAGGGCTCAACGACGCCGGCTTCGAATACTGTACCAAAATCCAGGCAGAGGCTCTGCCACCGGCGCTCGCTGGCAAAGACGTCGCAGGCCAGGCCCAGACGGGAACCGGCAAAACAGCGGCGTTTTTGCTCGCAATTTTCAATCATCTGCTCACCCATCCACAGTCCACGGCCGCTGGCGAAGTGAGCCCACGTGCTGTCGTGCTGGCGCCAACCCGGGAACTCGCTATCCAAATTCATCGTGATGCCCAGACGCTTGGCAAAGCTACCGAATTGAAACTGAACCTTGTTTACGGAGGCACCGGTTACCACGAACAGCGCGAAAGCTTGGCTGGCGGCGTTGACGTGCTGATTGGCACCCCGGGACGCCTGATTGATTACTACAAGCAGCAGGTCTTCGACCTTAAAGCCGTGCAGGTCGTCGTGCTGGATGAAGCGGACCGTATGTTTGACCTGGGATTCATCAAGGATATCCGCTTCATCCTGAGAAGAATGCCGCCCCCAAAAGAACGCCTCAATTTACTGTTCTCGGCCACGCTTTCACATCGTGTTCACGAGCTTGGCTACGAGCACATGAACGATCCCGAAGAGATCAAGATTGACTCAGAGACCGTGGTCGCAGACCACTTGCTGGAAGAAGTCTATTACCCTGCCAACAGCGAAAAGCTGCCACTGCTCCTTGGCCTGATGCGCCAAACCGACGGCGAGCGTGTACTGGTCTTCGCAAATATGCGGGTAACCTGCGACCGACTCGGACGGTTTCTGAAACAACAGGGTTATTCGGCCGGCGTACTTTCCGGCGACGTGCCCCAGAAAAAACGCGAGCAACTTCTGAAAGGATTCACGGAGGGCAAGTGCCGGGTGCTCGTCGCGACGGATGTTGCGGCACGGGGCCTGCACATCCCGAGCGTCAGTCACGTATTCAATTACGATCTGCCACAGGATGCGGAGGACTATGTGCACCGGATTGGTCGAACTGCGCGCGCCGGGGCCAGCGGTCACGCCATCAGTTTCGCCTGCGAGGACCATGCTTTCTCGCTGATGGATATCGAGCAATACATCGGCCATCCACTTACCCGCCAAGAAATATCCGAAGGGACACTGGAGGCACCGCTTCCCGGTGCCCAGACTGACGGGCGAAAACCTAACGTCCGTGGAGAGCGAAAAGGAACCAGTAAAGACAAGCAGCGTCGACCCGAGCGTTCAGTCAGACCAACAAAGGAGGCTGCTTCGGTAAAACCTGCTGAACCGAAACCGGCTTTAGACACTGCCGCTACAGACACCTCCGAATCGTTGACACCGACAGCTCCTGCCAATCCAGCGCCCGAAAAGACGCCGGTCGTTTCACAGCCAGTGCAAACCATCCAGCCGCCGCGTCAGCGGCTGCGGCCCAAGGTGGAGATTCCTGCGGTCGGCTGAACGATCAGCCTATCGCGTTTTTGCTCGGCAGCAGCGCAAGACTCTTGTCCGTGTCTTCTCTCAAAACCCATCAGGCGGTGACCCGGGAAGCATCCGGACTGCGCCGCTACCAAGACGTGATGGTCGGGTCCCGCAGCATCGCCACCACGCTTTACTTTGAATGGTGCTCCTGGCTGGCGCCGATCCCCGGGGCTTTCGGCCTCATGTTGAGAAAGATCTTCTGGCCAAAACTGTTCAAGCACTGTGGCACCGGTGTGATGTTCGGCGCTAACATGATTCTCCGTCATCCAGGGCGGATTCGTATCGGTAACAATGTGGTGTTGAGCGAAGGAGTACTACTGGATGCCCGAAGCCCGACAAAAGAAATGGCCATCGAAATCGGCAACGATGTAATTCTTGCAAATAACACGATGGTCTCGTGCAAAGAAGGCACGGTAACGATCGGTAACCGTACAGGCATCGGCGCCTACACGATCATACAATCAGTTCAGCACTGTCCCGTAACGATCGGCGAAGATGCAATATTGGGGCCGAGATGCTATCTGGTGGGCGGGGGCAACTATCAGACTGATCGATTAGATATCCCCATCGCCCAACAAGGGATGCGTCCCAGTAATGGCTGCAGTATCGGTAACGGAGTATGGCTTGGCGCCAACGTCTCGGCTCTTGATGGTGCACATCTCGCGGAAGGCAGCATCGCCGCTGCCGGAGCCGTCGTGGTAAAGCCAGTTGCAGCCCGAGAGATAGTCGGCGGCGTGCCGGCCCGCATCATCGGCAAGCGCGACGACAGCTGACAACAGCCTTATCGGCGTTCTTGCATGCAGAAAAAGACGTTTTTCCTGCTGCTGAAAATCTCGCTTTCAGTCGCACTTATCCTCTGGATCACAGAAGATATCGCGCTGGACTCTGTGTTTACTGTCATGGCGACTTCCAGCACGTCCTTGCTGATTTTCGCCTTCAGTTTGTTTTTTGTCGGATACGTGATTACCGCGTTTCGTTGGCGAATATTAATTCGAGTGCAGGGAGGTGACGCACCGATCTTTTTCCTGGTGCGCTCATTTATGGTTGCACTTTTTTTCAACAACTTTCTGCCATCGACCGTGGGCGGAGATGTCGTGCGGATGTACGACTCGTGGCGTCTTGGCAATAGTAAATCGGACGCAGTCACTGTTGTGCTCGTGGACCGTTTCCTTGGAGTGATCGTGCTATTGTGTTTTGCGTTGCTAGCGCTGATCTTTGATGACGCAGTTGCCGGTGAGATCCCGTTTATCGTAGCCTGGGTGTTAGTGGGTCTAGGCGGAATCGCTCTCAGCACTTGGCTGGTGGTGAAGATTCCCGCGTCCTACGCGGAGGCATTTTGCTCAGAACGCGGGAGGATCGTTGCACGGATTGGCGGCGTCCTGTCAAAGATCCTTCGGTCCTTTCAGGCCTATCGCCACGCACGAATAGAGATGCTTCGTGCCGCAGCACTGTCAGTGCTGCTTCAAATCAATGTAGTCGTTTGCTTTACCTTACTTGCGCGGTCCATCGGCATTGAGGTACCGATTGAATCGATGTTCCTGATTATCCCGGTCGCCATCTTTATCATGATGCTACCCATCTCAATTAATGCGATCGGTGTCCGGGAAACAGTTTTTGTATTCCTTTTCTCCCTGTACGGTATCGACAATGTTCAGGCACTGGCTTTTGCATGGACGGCTTTCGGTTTGACTCTCATACAAGGCATCCTAGGGGGAATAGTGTTTGCACTTCGAAAAGAGCACCGCGTCACCTAACGACACGTCGACGGCCCTCCTGTCAAAGCGTTGGGGACAACGCGCACTTCAGGAATCCGACCCCCGCCCCGCCAGAGCACTTGAAACTTATCATTGAACTCACTAAGGTTACTACCCCAGAAAAACGGCCCCTTCCGCGACCACCAGCCGGAAATCTCGCGCGGCCGCATGTATTGAGGTCATGAATAACCTTTTCACTTCAAAAGCTATTGGCGTACTGCTTGCCCTCAGCGTTACTGCTGCCGGGGCCACCCCTGACGTCAACTCAGGCGAGTACTTCAACCAGCCCTATCTCGCCGGTATCAAGGTGGTGCCAGCATGGAACGCCGGCCTTCTCGGAGCTGGCGTGGTGGTGGCTGACTTAGATTCCGGGGTTCGTCCGACCCACATCGACCTCGTTGGAAAAATTGCGTCCGGGGGTTACGACTTTGTCAATGACGATGATGATCCTTTTGATGATGAGGTTTCGACCACCCAAGGACACGGTACCGCTTCCGCCGGAATCATCGTGGGCAACTGGAACGGTGTTGGAATAGGCGGCATTGCACCAAGCGCGCGGGTGCTGCCGGTCAAGATCACGGATGAGAAAAATGAAACGAATGGCAAGCTTATCAGCCAGGGGGTCAACTACGCCGCTGCCAACCCCAGTGTCAAAATCATTCTGCTTGAGGTAGTAGGCACTTCGACCTCAGAGGAAGAGCTCGAATCATTTCAGACAGCTGTTGCCAAAGGAAAACTCATCATCGCGCCCTCTGGAAATAAGGGACAGGCCGGCCCTTTTGATCCCGCTAAAAGCTTTGGCTCATTGGGCGGTGCCGGGCTGATTGTGGGCTCTCATAATGGCGCAGGCGACCTGTCGTCTTTCAGTAACGGTGCAGCGGGCGTCGAGACCAACTTTATTACCGCCCTGGGACAGGGCGTTGTGGCCGCAGGCAACCGCAGTGATGACGACTATTTTCGTGTCACCGGCACCTCGATGGCAGCTCCACAGGTGGCGGCGGCGGCGGCTTTGATTTGGGGGCACTCGCCCAAGCTCACCGCCAGTCAAGTAGCCTTTATCCTGAAATCAACCGCGACCGATATCGGCGCCGCTGGTCTTGACAGCCGAACCGGTGTGGGAGCGCTCAATATCGAGGCGGCGCTTGCCCCCATCGGGATCATTACCGCCCCCATAGACGACGAAGAGGAAGAAGAAGAGGAAGAAGAAGAGGAAGAAGAAGAGGAAGAGGACACCTCTGATCCGGGGAGCGGCAGTTCCAGCGGGGGAGCCGGCGTGGCGCTCGCAGCGCTCGTGGTCGGCGGTGTAGGCTATGCGCTTATCGGCAATAGTCCAGACCTCAGTGAGACCCTGGTGTTGGATGAGTTTGGCCGTACTTATGAACTCGACCTGGAAACCAGGATCAGCGTACGCCATCCGGGGCCGACAGCGAAGTCTGTAGTTCAGGAGCTCGATACCGAAGAAGTCAGCGAGAACATTATCCAACGCAGCGACTTCAAGGTAACCACGGTCTACCGGGCCGACCGGGCCGAGACGTTTTCAATACTTGATGATCCCAGCTCGCAAGAGTCGCCAAGCCCTGCCCGTATGCAGATCCAAGCCACTCACCGTGATGGCCTGCGGTATGCCTTCGGACTAAATCAGTCGTTGACGCTTTTTGATCAGGGCCTGACCGCAAAAAGCGATACCGCGGGTGTTGCTGGTGGCTTTCGTTCCAACGCTTTTGCGAATCCGTTTTTCGGATTCACCGTCGAGGGATATCATGGTGCTATTGCCTACGCACCAAAGCAGGGTCTGCAATCGGGGCTCTCTTTTGCTTCCGTGGACAATGAGCACCACCATGGCCTGCAAAGCGATACCTCTGCGGTACATCTTGGACTTGCAGGCGACACCTTTGGCGTCGGGGTGACGCTTGGCCTCCTTGAAGAAGACGGTAACCTGTTGGGCGGGGCTTCTGGCGGCGCCTTGAGCGCAGCACAGGCCGAAACATTTTTCACCATGTTACGAAGCCATCTCGATCTTGGCAAACACTGGTCCCTCATCAGCAAATATACCCATGGGCTGACCTTCGCCGATGACTATGCAAAGAGCCTGCTCAGCGATTTCTCGCAAATCGAGAGCAACAGCTGGGGCCTTGGCCTCGCGGGACGCAATGTCTTTGCCTTTGGAGACCGTCTAGGGATCGGGTTGTCACAACCCCTTCGCACCATTGCGGGTGACGTCCAGGTCAACACGCCCTATTGGGATCCGGTGCGCGGTGCTGTTGGCTTCAAATCAACACGCACCAGTCTGGTCCCCGATGGACTTGAAACGAGTTTTGAACTCTTTTACCGCAAACCACTGGGCAAACGGGCTCAGTTCATCACCTATATGGTTGTTCGCGAACAACCGCTGCACCGCAAAGAAGACAAACACCAGGCCAGCGTTATTGGCGTAATCCGCTGGCGTTTTGGGTCACGCTAACACCGTTTAAGGATTACTGTTACCCTAGCGCTTGAACCGGATGCGCTGCCCTGCTTCGCTCCATCGGTAGAAGACATTGGTAAACCCCCACCAGCATTCCTCCGGAACAAAAGGCGCCCTGCTGGTGGTTATCGCCTTTCTTGCCTACTACCTTGCAACCGCGATGGCCTTGCCGTACGGCGCTGGGCCAGACTATGACGCGCACTTTGACGGTGCACGATTTATTTTCTCTGAGGGCCGACTTGCCGTCCTACCCGAAGACGCTTCGAAACTGCACATAACCGCCTACGGGTCCACCCGGGTATTGCGTCCGCCGCTGTCGTATCTCGTCGCCGCGGCGGCGGCACATTCACTCTCCTGGACCGGAATCGAACTGCAGATACTGTTCCGAGCCGGCTCGGCTCTGCTGTGCGCTCTGACTTTGGGCTTGATCTTCGCCGCGCTGAACAGATACCTCAACAACCGATGGTTGGCGCTCGGCGGTGTGCTGCTGGTCGGCCTGCTGCCGCAGTTTGCTTTTATCGCGTCCCATCTGAACGACGACAGTGCGGCCATCTTCTCGGTCACTTTCTTGATCTACTGCCTGATCCGCTTGCTGCGCGACCCGGTCAAGCCAAGTCTGGCGTTACTGACCGGAGTAGCAATCGGCTTCGTCATCTTGTCCAAATTCACTGCTTGGGTCTTTCTACCGGTTGCCGGGTTGGCGCTTGTACTGTTCGCCCGACCCGTAGCCGGACGATGGATTTTTTCCATCGTGCTCGTGGGTATCGGAATCATTCTGGGCGGTGGCTGGTGGATAGGCTTCAACATCTGGCACTACGGCTGGACTGATCCGCTTCTGCTCAACATCGGGAAAACCATCAGCGCACAATATTTGACGGTAGATCCAGACCGTGTACGTAGTTTTGCTAAAGAGGGAATTTCCCTCGCTGATCTGATCCTAAGAAATTACAACCACTTCCTCGACGAGACGCTCGTTGCTTCCATTGGTAATTTGGACTGGCTACGTCTTCGGCTGGGGCTGCCCCAATACCTGCTTTATACAACCGTACTCGTGATTGGTGCTGTATATGTTCCGGTACGCTGGTTGGGCGTTTTGCTCGCCACTCTCCGTGGCGTACGTTCAATCGGTCCGAGAAGACTGCTATTCGAAAGCCTTCTCTTCCTGGCCATCGTCTTTCAGTTCTTTGCCTATACGCTTTATGAGTGGATTAAAGAAATTCAGATCCAGGGGAAATACCTGCTACCGGTCCTAATGTGCCCGGTCGTGCTCTTTTTCGCCTGCATCAACTCGATCTGCGCTTCGGAGGCATTCAAGCGATGGCGTCCCCTGTTAATTTTTGGTTCAACCCTCAGAGCAGTCCGTGTCCCGGTGCTTCCGGTGATCACGATAGGCATCATTTTCGCAGTTCATATCGACGCGCTACGGCGGTTTGTTATTCCCTACTACGATCCCCCGGCTAAAGTGTTGGGGTTGGGAGAGGGTTTCCGGTACCTCGACCTAACAACGGCAACGTCTATTCTAGTTACAGAGAATATTGAACTAGCAATTGACGAAAGCGGCTGGCATATGCAGACAACGAGCAACGACGGTCAGATACATTTCGCCCCATCCGTTTGTAAATATTTTCAGACAAATAATATCCTCAAGATCAATATGCGAAGCGATGGTCCAGGGATTTTGCAGTTCTTCTGGTCGGATGGCGGACGCTTCGTTGACCAGATGGGTCAATCCTCGATAACGACAAAATTTGAACCAGGGGAAAATTCACTTGTGTTACCAGTCGGAACTGGTAAATGCAAACGGCTTCGCCTCGACCCAACTAATGTAAGCGGTCAGAAGATTCTGCTTCGATCGCTCTCGGTAGCGCCGCTATCGATCACTCGCTGGCCTTATTATTTTCGTATTTTCAGGTCTCGTAGCGATGACCATTAGCGCCTGAAAGCCGTTGTAAGATAATCTAATCTGTATAAATATCGGGCCAGTTGTCGTTTCCGCTGTGAAACGTCAAGCGCAGCGCCTGATCGGCAGGCGCCCCCACCAGCCAGAGAAAGATTTCATAGTCAGCAACGTCGTGCTCGTGGCCGCCAGCGCTGGCACCTAGCACAAGATACCGTCCGTCCTGATTTAATTTGGGAAAGTACTCATGACTGTAGGGCGTCGGAAGATCCAGCCACGGCTCAGCCATACCCTTACCAGGGATCTGTCGATAGAGTCGGTTCTCCATCAATCCGCCGTGACCGATCCAATAGACAAACTGCCCTTCGGGAGACCATGTAAGTTGACACCCTCCTCCAATGGATATCACCGTTCCGTTGGAATAATTGATCCCTGTCTTTCGCTGAACCCCGCGCCAGGTTGATGCCAGCCCTTCAGATGTAGCATTGAATGAAGGTGTTTGTAACTCCACTCCAGCCGGAATGCCGCCAGTACCAGCGCGAAAAAGTACGCGCTCCTTGCCACTGGATAACTCATACTCGACGAATGCCGATCCACGACGCTGGAAATAGATGTGTTGGCCGTCTGCAGACCAGCTGGGCGCACCCGCATACTCAGCGAGTAAGCGTTCACGTCCGCTCTCCAGATTCAGCAAATAAGTATCCCAATTGACCGGGTCACGCAACGATACCCAAGGCTCCCTGGAGCGCATGAACACGATCTCACTGCCACTGGGAGAGATTCGCGGAAACGTCTCGGTGTGGGGATGATCCGTCAGCCGGCTAATACGCCGGTCCTCAAGACGTATTTTGAGAATATCGTGATTCCCATATCGGTTCGAGCTCCAGACAACCCAGCCACTGATTCCAGTTGGGGCACTCGCAGACCCATCTGAAACCTTTACAGGCAGCCCATTTGGGGGAGGTGCTACCTGCGAACGCGCCAGGTGAACGCGGTCCAGTTGGTAAACGAATAAACCAGCTGCCAAAACGAGGGCCATCGCTGCAAGCCCAACATAGCCCCATCTCCAACCCGATGGCGCTGGGAGGGTATCACTATTGTGTTTTTGATACCCTGCACTATCAGTCCTAATGAGAAAAAAGAGAACCAGACAGATTCCGCCGATGACGTAATCCAGTACCTGGCTCGCAATATGCACGGTGAGTAGTACCATGACTGCGGCCGCCAGAGGATATCCCAGCAGTAACAAAGCGGCCGCACCGCCTGCTTCATAGGCCCCAAAACTCATCAGTGTCGGCACCGGCACGCTTGCCCCAACTTCCGATGCGACCAGGGCAACGACGACGTCGGCCACGCTCGCCGCAACAACCTCCATACCGGGACTCGACGTGACGGAATAAAAAAGAAGCAAGAGGCCACCGTACTTAAGTAGACGGATCACCACCGTCATACCAAGAGCCCTTCCCAGTATCCCCACGCTTTGGCACTGGATTAGTGCATCTGAAATATCGGACAAAAGAGAAACGGGCCGACGCATCCACGACCGGTCAGCGTTTCTGTTATGGGACCAGCGCACCAGTGCCCGAAGACCCGGCCACAGGACGACTACAGCAACCACGCTCAATATGATCAATAGCAGCGCGGCCGGAAACGATCCCTCTCGCAAGGCAGGTCCGGTCAGCGGTACCAGCGCCACCAGGACCAGCAGGGGGATGAGAACAACAATATCGAGCAGCAGACTAAGCGCCACGGCAGCAAGGCCTGTGGCTGCCGGGGTGGCGCAGGCCCGTTTTAGCATCGCGACAAATACCAGCTCGCCGATTCTGGCAGGTAGCAAATCCACCACCATATTGCGTACCGCAGTCACGACTAGTAAAGGAGTGAAACGCGTTTTTGAGGCGCCGATCCGGGCATCCACCAGCAAACGGTAACGTACGGCGCGGGCAAGCGTGTTCGCCACAACAACCAGCGTGTACAGCAACAGCACCTCAAGCGATATGGCCTTTAGTGATTCAAATACCAGCGACAGATTCACTTTACTGCCGGAGCGCTCCACCAAATACATCAGACCAGCCATCAGGAGCAATGAAGAGGCAAGTCCTGTCATCAGATGCAGCAGACTTTGCCTAACAGCGATTCCGGACTGTCGCCTCATCGAGTGATTATCCCATGCCCGGGAAATGCGAAAGACCGTACAATCGGTCTGTTCTTGGCCCTACCGTGCCGTCCGACTCCCTTGGTGTCGCACCGCACGTAAGCCTTCTCTACTGACAATCTCAACCATGATATGTGCGGAATTGCGGGAATCCTGAGTCCAGATCCGGAACAGCGAGCCGTCATTGATGCGATGGCCGATACGCTCGTGCACCGGGGGCCCGATGACATGGGCTTTTTCCGCCAGGGTCCTATGGTACTGGCACAGACCCGGCTCAGTATCATCGATCTGCAAACCGGTCATCAGCCGATTCTGAATGAAGACGAAACCCTGGTGCTGGTATGTAATGGAGAGATCTACAACAGCCCCAACCTGCGTGAAGCGCTGACAGAAAAAGGGCATCGCTTTCGCACCCGTACCGATGTTGAGGTCATCCTTCATCTTTACGAGGAGCACGGCGATGACTGCGTCAAACATCTGCAGGGCATGTTTGCCTTTGCGCTCTGGGACCGTGCGCGTCATCGCCTACTGTTGGCGCGCGATCACATGGGCCAGAAACCCCTGTTCTTCAGTACGGCATCAGGGGCATTTTCCTTTGCGTCAGAAGTGAAAGCCCTATTGGCATCGCGACTCATTGAGCCCCGAATGGAACTTGAGGGGCTGTGGCATTACATGTCGCTTCGCTTCATGCCCGATGAATTCACATTCTTCAAAGACATCCGGAAACTCCCCGCCGGAAGCCGACTGGTTTATGAGAACGAAACCGTCAAGGTTGACCGCTACTGGAACATCGACTTTCTGAAGAAACACTCTGGATCGGAAAAAGACATCGAAGAAGGCCTGCATCAGACCCTGCTCGAAACGGTGGAGTCACACATGCTAAGTGACGTGCGCGTCGGGGCCTTCCTGTCAGGCGGCATCGACTCCGGCACCGTCTCCGCCATGATGGCAAGCCTTCAGGATCAGCCTGTCCCGGTCTTTTCAATCGGTGTGAAGGAGCAGTCGTTCAATGAACTGCCCTACGCCAGGATGGTCGCCGAGCGCTATGGGATGGAGGCACATGAAGAAATTGTCGAGTCCGACATGATTCACAAGATTCCAGCCATGATCCATCACATGGATGAACCCTCGGACCCCTTTGGCGTGGGCGTGTATCTGGTTGCCCAGCTTGCAAGCCGTACCGTCAAGGTAGCCCTCTCGGGGGACGGCGGAGACGAAAGTTTTGCCGGCTACGACCGTTTTGCTGGGCAGCGTCTGGCCGACTACTACGCAGTCATGCCGCGTTGGCTGCGTCAAACCGTGATGTCTCGCCTGATTCGCCTGATCCCCGACACCTTTCAGTACAAGGCCATTGCACAAAAAGCGCGCTGGCTTAATGAAATGTCCCTACGCGATCGTGGCGACCGTTATGCCCACAGCATGAGTTTTCTGCGTTTTACTGACGACGCCAAGCGCTCGCTTTTTACCCCGGAGGCACAAGCCACCTTCGATTCACAGGATTCTCGAGAAAAAATCCTGACCCATTTTGATGCGCATAACGTCAACGAACTGGTAGACCGGATGCTCTACACAGATCTCATGACACGAATGCCTGACCACCTGCTCGTGATCGCAGACCGGATGTGCATGGCGCACTCGCTCGAAAACCGGTCCCCCCTTGTGGACCATAGATTGGTTGAGTATGCCGCGGGCATTCCGGGCAAAATGAAGCTCAAGGGGATGAAACTTAAACATATTCTGCGGTCGGTGTCTTCCCGGTATTTGCCGCGAGAACTGGTGTACCGCGAAAAGCAGGGCTTTGGTTTTCCGATCGCGCTCTGGCTGCGAAACGACCTCAGCCATTTTCTACGGAATCTTTTCGCTGAGTCTCGTTTTGTCCAGGCCGGTATATTCGACGGCGCCACAATACAAACGCTGCTGGATGAACATCTCAGTGGAAAAGCGGATCACAATTTCCGGTTGTGGATCCTGCTCAACCTGGAACTGTGGCACCGGATGTATTTTGAAAACCTGTCCGTAGATGAGATGCGGACTCTGACGGATCGGATGCTGCATCACTGAAACAGGGGATTTAACTCCTAATAGCTAATCACCTAAGCCTACTACGACGATTACGTCGACTGCTGAGCCAATCAACTCGGAGACCCTCCGGTCAAGACCTTACTCATAGATTTTGAAGACTAGCACTCGATCGCCTGATTCCCCTGCAAATTCCTTTACGGGAGACTTCCCAAGAGCCTCCGTGAATAAATCCTCCCTTGCTTTGTCTTTTCGACTCAGGCGCAACGCGAGATATGAGCCCTTTGTCCACCATTTCCATTCTGTAAGGCCCAGTTTGAGTCTCGCGTACCGTGGTTCTATATTTTTAAGATCCTTGTGTCTTCCCGCGTAGTATGCCAAGCGTCGGTCGTTAGTGACGAGTGATTCTGGCGTCGTTGCCCGATCTGCCAACCACAAGCCAGCGTCTTTGATAGCACTCGCACGGGTAACGTTGTCGAGGCCGCTGACGCTCTCGCCCACCGCCCACAGCAGCAGCACACCCACCAGCGCCCGTGCCGGTGTCTTGAGTTTGTGCCATCTGATAGCTAACGCCACACGCTCAAGCGCAAAGGGAATGAGGATCAGAATCGTAACCGCGAGCGCCAGCGGATAACGCGCGACAAGGAACAATTTGATCACCGCAAAGACCAGCAGTATCGCAAGGTGCATGCCGACCAGCGTCAGCCAGATCCGGTTCAGTGATTTGAGCGGGAAACGCACACCGACAGCGACCCCGCCAATCGCAAGCAACGCCCAAGGTATGGTTAGCTGCGAGAAAGTCGCCGACAGCAAAATCATGAGCACCGCAAAAACAAACAGGGCCCAGGCATATTCCGCAGCATAGATGCCCAAGAACTCTGTACGCAGCAAGGCTATCTTTTGCGATACGCTGCTACTAATCTGATCCCACGCGGTACTGATAACCTCCAGCGGCGCGCTGGCCGAGACTTCTGCGGAAACGCCGCCGTTGGGGGCGATCAACCACCAACCCAGCACCAGCGCGAGGACAGCCGCAGACAAAACCGTCAGCGCCAATCGGGTCCAGGGGGAACCACTGCTCTCGCCCCGGACAGTCAGGATCAGAAGCGGGGCCGAAAGAAGAAACACCACGCCTTCAACCCGAAAGAGGCTGGCAACCAGTAGTGCCACCAGTACAGCGGCGGGGTAGCGCCCCGCCGGGGCCTGGAGCGAACGGGCAAGATACAAAAGCGCCAGCAGGTAGAACGCGAGATACCCCGCATCGCGAATTATGAAGGCTCGGTATTCATTAAAAGCGGGATGCAGCACCGCAACCAGCGCCGCCAGTATTGTCAGCCGCCGTGACGTACCGCCAAAGGCCCTCACCACGCCGACAAAGAGCAATGAAGAAGCCGTGAAGAAAGAGGTGTTGAGCAACTGACCCGCAACTTCGTAACTGGTGCCGAGGACTACGCTCGTCCCCCACATCAAAAACGAAAAAAATGGCCACTGGTGCACCGCGAATGCACCCGCCCAGTTTCGCGCTGCGAATTGTTCAGCCGCGCGGATGTACTCCACGCCATCGTTATTGATGACGTCGTCGATGTGGATGCACCAGGCCGAGGTAGCTACCCCTGCGATTGCGCACAAGATCAGCGT
>Ga0233427_10001359_pt1 | contig 26669 bp, 18 predicted proteins | sample SI_118_April2016_5_FD_179885 | JGI IMG/M metagenome (GOLD analysis project Ga0233427, IMG submission 179885) | Seawater microbial communities from Saanich Inlet, British Columbia, Canada - SI_118_April2016_100_MG | ecosystem: Environmental > Aquatic > Marine > Inlet | place: Canada: British...
CAGCAAAAGGTCCCAGGAACAGGTAGCTGTAACTACGCGCTTTATAGGCTATCACTGCACCACCCAGTGCGCCGCCAGCCCAAGCCATGCCATAGCTGTTGAAAGCAACACCAACACTGGTATCTGCCATGGTCACACTCACTGCCAATGCTTCAGCACCGCCAGTTTCAAAGAAGAACAGGCATGACATGATAACCATAGGCAAGCTAGCAAAGATAATCAGAATGCCAACAGTAACCAGGCCCAAATTAGGAACACGATATGATGGAACCTTCGGATGTGCGTCATAGATACCAGGACGTGCACCCAATGTCTTAGCAAAGACCATCGCCATACCCGCTGGAATCAAGTACAAGAAACTCATACCAAAGAAATCATGAAATCCGAGATTGGTTAATAAACCAACAGAACCCCAAGTCCACTGGCTCACATATGAAGTAACGAGAGTCGTAACAACACAGGTAATATAGAATGCAGCAGGCTTCATGCGCTCAGAGACCGCAAAGTGCAGCAGAATATTCGCGATACCAGCAAAAACGGCGAGGAAGAAAATGAAAATCTGGAAGTTATTCAAGCCCGGAAAAACAGCTGGATCAACATGCTGAGCCAGTGCGTTCGACATACTACCGCCCGCCCACAACTGTTTTATTGAATCCATAAAGGCAGCAGAAGCCGAATAATCAGGGCCCTCATACATAATATAATACTGGGCAGCCCAGAATGTAAAACCTATGAGGAAGTAAACGGAAAAGCCAATAAAGAATCCCACCATCTTTTCGATGGTTGCATTGAATGAGTTACGGCGGCGAAGGCCACCTGTATCAAGCAGGACTAAACCCGCTACTACAAACAAAGCTCCGACTGTACCGGAAGCGTACAAGATATTTTGCACAAGCTGGCTTAACGTAACCTGCTCGGCAAAAATTGTTGCGACATCAGACATGAAAACACCCACGTATTAATTAATATGTACTAGCTCAGATTTAATCTAGCAGTTAACCACTTTACAATAGTCGCTGCCAGATTAAATGTGAGCTAACCTTTTTATCAGCCTAAATCACCTCTATATTAAGGTGCTGAGTTACAGACTTGCGCCTACAACAAATGACACTTTAATAGATTCATCCTAATCGTCCAAGTCTTTTATAGAAACCTTTACACAAATGCCCATTACTGGGCCACACATAATATACTGCTAAAGCAACCAAAAATGACTTTTCCAACGGCCAAGCTGCTGATACACAACAAAAACCGATGCTATCATCGACGCCATTGACTATTTACCCTACTGATTACCCGACCAATGGAAAACACACATTGATAACAGATCATAACAAACCAAACATCACGATTTACTACTGCCATCGTTGCCGCTGGTTAGCACGTGCCAGCTGGATGACACAGGAGTTACTGACCACTTTTCCCGAAGAGTTAGCCGAAGTGGCTCTGCGTCCTGGTAGCAGTGGTCAGTTTGATATCTACCTCGATAAGCAACTCATCTGGTGCCGTAAATCAAATGCCGGCTTCCCTGAATTAAAAGCCATAAAACAACGCATCCGTAATGAAATTGCTCCTGACAAGTCATTAGGTCATTCAGACAATAAGTGCGGCCAGCTAGACTGCGATACAGGAGCAACGAAATAAGTTCAGGGTCAGGGCATCCTCTCTGGAGCAAGCTCCATTCACCTTATACCCCAGTGGGGTATTGGCTTCGCTCGTGACGTTATGCTGAGGTCTCTGAAAACAATTAGCCTCATCTATTTAAAGAAAGACCGTTTGCAGCGATAATTGCAGTTCAATGAAAAAAACGAGCTTTAGTGATAGTGAGACCTTTGCACGAAACAGGCGAAGGTCCCATAGCCTCTTTCGCCGCTCGAACCCTAAAGGATTGCAAGGATAATTTAGATGGCCAAAAACTATCAATCAAACCGTTTCTCCGTATTTGCCTTTGTTTTTACCAGCGTTGCCTGTTCGGTATTATTGTTCAGCCTAATGCGTATCGGCTTTTATGCCGCCTTTAGTACGGGCGATGTGATTGCTGTTAATGAACTGGTACAGGCCTTCTATTTGGGCTTCAAGTTTGATCTTCGTTTAGCGCTATTAATCCACCTTCCTATCCTGTTATTACGCGTTTACCCCTGCAAAATCTTTATTAATGACGGCGCTAATAAATGGTGGCGCTATTATTTAGCGATTGCCCACGCGGCCATTATTGCAATTTATAGTTTCGACTTTGGCCATTACGACTACCTAGGTTCGCGTATTGATGCCACGGTATTGCGCTTTTTGTTAGATCCCGTTATTTCCGCCAACATGGTCTGGGAAAGCTACCCCATTATTTGGATCAACATCGCTTATTTGGCTATCATTTCAGCCTACTACTGGCTCATTAAAAAACTTATCTGCCGGTTTGAACATATCACGCTTTGTTCAGATCAATCACGTGCCCGTTACTTTGCTACCGTTACGATTGTCACCCTGTTAGTGTTTGGCGGTCTGTTTGGCAAGCTTTCCCAATACCCGTTGCGCTGGAGTGACGCCTTCTTTTCCACCAATAGCTTCGTTTCTTCCTTGGCATCCAATCCGGTGATTTATTTTTACGACACCTTTAAAAACCGTGAGTCCTCCTACGATTTAGCAAAAGTTGAAGCCGATTACCCACTGATTGCTGATTATCTTGGAGTCGAAAATCATCAGCACAAAAAACTTGATTACCTGCGCCATGAATCTGCCGACAATGCCATTGCGGAACAACCCAATGTGGTGATGGTGTTTTTGGAGTCCTTCGCGTATTACAAAACCGGTTTATCGGGTAATCCAATGAATCCTTCACCACGTTTTGACCAGATGGCAAACGAAGGCATTTCCTTTGATCGTTTTTACGTACCACACGGCGGCACGGCGCGCTCAGTATTCACCGCCATGACGGGATTACCAGATATAGAAAAGCAAAAGACCTCGTCCCGTAACCCTTTGGTGGTCAACCAGCAGCTGATAATCAACGCCTTTAAAAATCATTCAAAACACTACTTTTTAGGCGGCAGTACCAGCTGGGGAAATATTCGCGGTCTGTTGGCACACAACATCCCTGATTTGCAGATCCATGAGGACTATCAATCCAACAGCAATGACATCTGGGGCATTAGTGATCTACACCTATTTGAAGAGGCCAACCAGCTGTTACGAGAGGAAAAAGAGCCCTTCTTCGCTATTATTCAAACCTCCGGCAACCATCGCCCCTACACCATCCCAGAGGACAACCGTGGCTTTGTTAGCATTGAAAAGGATGAGGATGAGTTAGCCAAAATGGGTTTCCGCTCATTGGCTGACTACAATGCGTTTCGTTTCATGGACCACTCAATTGGTTTTTATTACGATTTAATTCAACAGGAAAGCTATTCCAACAACACTATTTTTGTATTCTTTGCCGACCATGGTAATAATCGCCAAGCCAAACATATGTATAAAGGCGAAGAGGCTCTGATGCTAACCGAATACCATATCCCCTTGGTGATTTACGCGCCTGAATTTATTAAACAACCGCAGGTCATTAGCACCGTGGGCAGTGAAGTGGACCTATTCCCAACCATTGCTGATTTAGCGGGCACACCCTATAAAAACACCACCTTAGGTCGCAGTTTATTCGATAAAAAACACCATGATCAGCGCTATGCTTTCACCATCATGCCAGGTGCCAAAAATCGTATTGGCTTGATCAGCAAAGATCACTATTTTTTGATGAACACTAACGGCAGCAATAAAACACTGCACAGTATCTTCTCAGATACGCCGCGACAGAACATTATGGGTTTGGCGCCAGAGCAAGCGAAAAAACATGAAGAGTTAACCCGGGGGCTTTTTGAAACCATTAAGTATATTCGGCTCAACAATAAAAATAGCCCTGAGCACTGACAAGCGCTGACGGCATTGAAAGGACAACACTCGGACAACCGGTTAATGCCGACATTGATTATCAACAGGCCTATTTATGCTATGGCCATTAACGACCAACACAGGGAGCCAATATGAAAAAGCTAAAGAACGAAAAAGAACTGCTTAAAAAAGCCATTGCCGATGGTGTTAAATATGGTGAAGGCCGTGGTGTAGTGGAGTTTGAGGCCACCGATTCAGCAAGCGATAAAATACTTTATATCTACCGCTTACTGACGCACGATAAAGTCATTCAGCCCATCCCTGAAGATCAGGTTTCCCTTAAATCAATCAGCCACAAGTTGGCTATTTGGGCGTCAAAAAACAAATAGCACCGCTATCATCAATCCCACACCGTTAACCGCTTCAGGTCTTTATCCTTGCGCGGTAGCAGTGTCGCCACCACATAACCGATAACAAACATCACTAGATTACCGATAAAGCCGGTGTAGTAAAGGTCAAAGGGTGCGCTGAAACGCTCTGGCACTAGGCCGTTTTTTGCCAAAATAGTCCACGCCGTAAAAAGCATCGTAAAGGCAATGCCCACCCACACCGATCGTGCGTCTCCCTTACGAGTAAAAAATCCCAATAAATACATACCTAGCAAGCCTCCGCCAAGCAGCGAAACCAATATCGTTGCCGTATCCTGCAGTGTTTTAGTTTCCGCATAGGTCAGATAAATAGCCCCCGCTATCATCAAGACCGAAGTCACGCTGGCGATAACCCAAGCCGCTTTAAGGTAATGCCTATCATCCTGCCCACCGTTTAAATGACGGCGGTAAATATCCACCACAGAGACTGTAGAAATGGCATTAATACTTGAGTCCAACGAAGACATTGCCGCCGCGCCTGCCGCCGCAATCACTAACCCCACCAAACCAGGAGGTAAATAGTTAGCTATAAAATACGGCAGAATAGCCTCTGCTTTACGGTCACCAACCAGCATTTGCGTGGCTTCCAGCGTAGGAAATTGCTGAAAGAAAACAAACAGACTGGTACCAAGAAACATAAAGAAGGCCCAGATTGGCAGGCTAGAACAAGCTGCCACCCACATCGCTTTACGCGCTTCATGGCTACTTTTGGCAGCACAGTAACGCTGCACGGTATTCTGGTTAGCACTGTATTCAGTGAGCCAAACCGTTAGCCCCATCAACAAAATCATCGTACCGGTCTTATCCAGTACAGACAGATCCCAGGAGACTGGCTCCAACACCCCAGCCTTCAATTCAGCGAAGGCAAACTTCCCTTCCGCTGCCGCCACTTCAAAAATTTGCGCAAAACCGCCCGGTAATTCAGTGACCACAACCCAAAGGCAAAACAAGCCGCCAGCAACCAGCACTACGGTTTGAATGACATCTGTCCAAATCACCGCATCAATACCGCCAATAATTGTGTACAGCGCGACAAAAACACCGCTAATAATGATACAACTGACTGCATCAAGACCAGTCATTTCCTGCGCCAGCAGCGACAGCAGGTAAAGAATAATGCTGATTCGCACCAGTTGCCCGGTAATAAAAGCTGTCGCGCCGTAGACACGAACAGAGGGGCCAAAACGGTGTTCTAGATATTGATAAGCTGAGGTGATCTTACCGCGCCGAAAAAAGGGTAAAAAAACATAGGCGGCAATCAATATCGCCAGCGGTAACATTAAGTTCGGTAAATAACGCAACCAAGCCGTTTTATAAGCATCACCCGGATAGGCCAAAAAAGAAACGGAGCTAATGGAAGTGCCCACCAAACTTAAGCCAATCACCCAGCCAGAAAAGGAACGTCCGCCGACAAAATATTCTTCCGTACTGGTATTTTTACGAGAAAAATAAATCCCCATTGCCAGCATAGCAAAGAGGTAAAACAACAACGCGGCAATATCCAGCCAGTGTAACGACATAACGAATCCTATAATGAGAGGTTCATAGCAACAGTGGAGCAGGCCTATTCTCTACTTTTGCTCTGCATAGGGATATGCCTTGGCGAATATTATTGATCATTTAAAGCGGGAGTTAAACGCGAGTTATCTATCGAAGCTTGCCATCGCGCATTGACTAACCTGCCCTGCACAGTCGTACCGCACAGCCAATTAGGGATTGCATAGTTGTATGTAATGCTGTTTTTGAGCGGATTTAAAAGAGAGATTGCTATTCTAAAGTAGCGCCTGCTAAGGGCTACAGTTAAAATAGCACCTTGTCAGGAAGAATCACTAAGGAAGTGGTTGCACCCCAAATCCTCCCTGTTTTAATAAGCTATCCGTGACTCTAACTTGCTTCAGACCTCATCCGTTTGAGAAATCGACAGCTAGAAAGGGTGCGCGAAAGAATATATAAAAACACAACAAAAACCGCGACTGTTACATTGTCGCGCTTTGTATCAAAAGCTTATCGCTAGACCTTATAAACCAACCGGCGCACCACAAAGAATCCTCTCCCTTAATACCAAGAAGAACCTATCCTCTGCTCGGCCATGGGCATAGCGCATTGAATTGACTAGTAATCATAGAAACTGGCGAAAATCCTTTTCCCATTTCTTAGTTTGTTTTTTAGACAAGCCGCCCAATATATTTACTGCGTAACGTAACCTTGCCCGTGATAAATCTGCCCCCAACACCGTCATAGAGTCAAATACTGAAGTAGAAACTCGGGTACCGGCAATAGCTATAAAAAGCGGGAATAGATAATCACGGATTTTCAGCCCCATGGTGTCACTTAGGTGTTTGACAATCGCTTCCAAATTATCACGAGACCAATCCTGCTCAGTTTCTAAGCGCCACAGTGTAAACTGTACAATACGCTTGCAGTCCTCAAGCTCTAATGATTTATGCTCGAAATCCTGTTCTGAAATATCCAACATGCCGGCGCAAAAGAAACTCGCCAGCGGCGCTATATCACTGAATACGTCAATACGCTCCTTAATCAGCGGCGCAATCTGCATAAAATATTCTGGATTAAACGCCCATTGTTTGACCCGCTCAGCAAACTGTTGCAGCGATAAATCATCACGCAGCCAAGCACCATTTAACCAAGCCAGTTTTTCCACATCAAAAATAGGCCCACCTAAGGACACTCGCGACAAATCAAAATGTTCAATCATTTCCTGTAGAGCAAATTTTTCTGCTTCGTTAGGCATTGACCAACCCATGCGCCCCAAATAGTTCACCACCGCTTCAGGCAAATAACCCATACGCTGGTAATAATTAATACTGGTGGGGTTTTTGCGCTTACTTAGCTTGCTTTTATCAGGATTACGCAGCAGCGGCATATGACACAGCACAGGGGGCTGCCAACCAAAGTATTGGTATAACAACAAATGTTTGGGGGCTGAATTAATCCACTCCTCACCACGAATAACATGGGTAATATTCATTAAGTGATCATCCACCACGTTAGCAAGATGATAGGTGGGCATGCCATCGGCTTTCATCAGCACCTGCATATCAACCTGCTGCCAATCAATTTCTATCTCATCTCGCAGAAAATCCTTTACCGTACAGCTGCCTTGCTGGGGGATTTTCATTCGCACCACATGTGACTCACCATCGGCAAGACGCTGCGCTACCTGTGCTTGTGTCAACTGTGCGCAGTGGCCGTCATAACCCGGCGTTTGTTTATTCGCCATCTGTTCGGCCCGCAGTGCGTCAAGGCGTTCGGTGCTGCAAAAACAATGGAAGGCGTGTCCATCATTAATCAGTTGCTGTGAGTGCTGACGATAAATTTCCGTTCGTTCGCTCTGGCGATACGGGCCATAATCCCCGCCCACATCAGGCCCTTCATCCCAATTCAGCCCCAACCATTTTAATGAATCAAGAATCGCTTGCTCTGACTGTGGCGTACTACGTGCCTGATCAGTGTCCTCAATACGCAGAATAAACTGGCCGCCCTGTTGACGTGCAAAACACATATTAAAAAGGGCAATATAAGCGGTGCCAACATGCGGATCGCCAGTGGGAGAAGGAGCAACACGGGTACGTACAGTCATGGTTTTATAGTCTTTTTGTCAACAATGAAATAAATGGATTCAGGCGCGCATTATACGTGGTTATCGATGTGTGCAGAAGCGTTTGTCCGGTACCGGTATGACAAAAAACATGACGGTGACTTTTCTGCTGCACAAGAACCACCCGCCCAGTGTCGCAACAGGTGACACCGCTCACCTACGATTACTTAACGCCGCCATTGATGCCACTATTGGTATCACTAAAGCTCAAAGGGCGCAGCACAGGAAAACAACACCTTTTCAGCCGTCAGTGGATGCCTAAAACCCAGTTCTGTGGCATGTAATTGTAACTGCGGCGCTGCCATTAAAGCCTGTGGGCCAGCGTAAAACTCATCACCCAAAATTGGATGGCCCATCGCCTGCATGTGCACCCTGAGCTGATGCGAACGGCCGGTATGCGGTAATAGCTTGATTAGGCTATTACCCTGCGCCACACGTATTCTTTGCCAGCGTGTCAGTGCTGCTTTTCCCTGTTCATAATCAACCTTCTGCAACGGCCGGTTTGGCCAATCACAGATCAAGGGCAGGTCGACTTCGCCCTCCTCTTCAGGCACTTCACCCCAGACCCAAGCGTAATAAACTTTGTGCGTTTCACGCTCTTGAAACTGGCGACTTAATTCACGGTGCACCTCTTTATTCAAGGCCATGACCATCACCCCAGAGGTAGCCATATCCAAGCGATGCACCGTTAGTGCGGTAGGAAATTGATGCTGTGCACGTACCGCCAAACTGTCTTTATTTTCAGGCGCACGGCCGGGCACACTTAATAAGCCAGAGGGCTTATTAACCACCAAAATCGCTTCATCGTGATGAAGAATATCCAGCAATGGCTCCTGTGGTGGACAATAGTAGTGACTAGACATCTACGGGGTTCGATATTTCTTGCGTTTGCGCGCATTCCATTAATAAACCACGAATCCAGCGATGTTCGGTGCTTTGATGTAGCAGCGGACTCCACGCCATTTTTAACTCAAAAGCAGGGATCTCAAAGGGCGGCGGATAGGCAACAAAGCGACTGGAATCTTCAAACAGGCGTGCTAATCTCGAAGGAATGGTAACGATCAAATCTGCATCCTGTGCAAGATGCACAGCCGTTTGATAATGACGTGTAAATACCGCGATTTGACGCTGGTTACCTGTTAAACCCAGCGCCTCATCGACCCAACCAAGGTGCTGAACATCTTCAGGCGTAATACCAACACCAACACCCATACCCGATTTACTCACCCACACATGGCGACCAGAAAGGTAGGCATCCAGAGTGAAATCATTACCCTGAAAAATACTATTATCCTTGCGCATCAGGCAGGTGAAATCATCCTCCCAAAGGGTGATTTGGTGGAACGACTGCGGCATGGTATCAAAACGATTAATAGCTAAATCGACCTTGCCTAATTCTACATCTAAAAAACTCACGTCACTGGGCGTCATTACATCAATACGTACCCCCGGAGCCTGTGCACTAATTCTGTTCAGCAATTTAGGTATTAAGGTCGATTCAGCATAATCATTAGCCATAATGCGAAACACGCGATTTGAATCGATTTCATTGAAGGTCTTAATTGGCTGCAGGGCAAGCTCTGCTGAAGCCACCACTTTACGAACTAAAGGTTGCAGCTCCTGAGCGCGATCAGTGGGCGTCATACCCTCACTGGTACGTACCAGTAACGGATCGCCAAACAGCACCCGTAGACGTTTTAAACCGTTACTCATGGCCGGCTGAGTAATACCCAACCGATTAGCGGCCTTGGTGACACTGCATTCACGTAGCAACACGTCAAAGTACACCAACAAATTCAGATCAATACGTTGAATATTCATAATAACTATCAAGAAAAACAAATAAATAAATGAAAATGATAATGCCACTGAACCCCGTTTTTGTCCAGCAAGGATCAGCAATAGAAAACCCTAGCGGGGGTTTTTCAACGACTGCCTAGTGACCATTGCCCGTGCTTCTGGCATATTGGCATACAAAAATCCCCGCAAGCTCAGCACTATGATGAACTGATTATGGCAGAAAACACACAGGCAAAAATCGTTGCACGTATTATCCGTCAAGGTTTTAAGCGCCACTATTCACTGTTCCATAACTCAACCGAGCAGGCCAAAACTTATTTTGAGCAGGGTAATTGGGAAGGTTTACAACACATATCCGAACAGCGCATTTCCTTCTACGACATGCGTATTGGTGAAACATTAAAACGGCTTCGCAAGCAGCTTAGCATTAAATCCTACGATGAGAAGCTATGGTCGGAAGTTCGCGGGCTATACGCTCAATATTTAGCCTTTCACCCGCAGGCCGAGTTAGCTGAAACCTATTACAACTCAGTGTTTAGCAACCTGTTTCATCGGCGTTATTTCAACAACGACAATATCTTTATTGAATCAGCACTATCAAAACGCTTACCGGCCCAAAAAGAAAGCGTTTACAACAGCTACTTTCCCTCTATTAAGGGGCTAAAGAACACCATTGCAGACATTATTAACGAATTAAACTTCGACCTTGATTTTGTCAATCTTGACAGCAATATCAAACAGCTGATCATCGCTTTCCAAAAGCAATCTGACCACAGTGAGTTTGAAACCCACCAATTACGCTTTGATATTCTCAATTCTATTTTTTATCGTAACAAAGCCGCCTACGTGGTGGGACGCGTGGTATCACCGCATGGATTCCAGCCCTTTGTGATCCCCATCCTCAGTAATCGGCAGGGACTGCTTTTCCTTGATGCCTTGATTACCGATGCCGATCAACTGGCGATTATCTTCAGCTTTACCCGCGCCTACTTCTTTGTTGATGCGCAAGTACCCTCCGCACTGGTGACCTTTTTACGCGAGCTTATCCCCAACAAAACATTGGCCGAACTATATTCAAGTATTGGCCTGCACAAACAGGGGAAAAACGAATTTTATCGAGAACTGCTCAATCATATGCAAAGCAATGATGAACAGTTTATGGTCTCGCCTGGCATCAAAGGCATGGTAATGACGGTATTCTCTCTGCCAAATTTCCCCTATGTATTTAAAGTAATCAAAGATAAATTTGGCGGCACAAAAACCTTAAGCCGCGAGGGTGTTAAGGAGCGTTATCGGCTGGTAAAACGTCATGACCGAGTCGGGCGTATGGCCGACACACTGGAATACTCCAGAGTCGCTTTACCCATCAACCGTTTTTCCAAAGAACTGCTCGAAGAGCTGCAACAAACCGCCGCCTCATTACTGGAATTTGAGGGCGAACAAATTATCATCAAGCACCTGTATGCACAGCGTAAAATGATACCGCTCAACCTCTACCTAGACACAGCTGAACCCGAAGACATCGAAGCGGCCATTAATGACTACGGGCACGCATTAAAAGAAATGGTATCAGCTAATATATTCCCCGGCGACATGCTGCTCAAAAACTTTGGCTTAACGCGTCACAACCGGGTGGTGTTTTATGACTACGATGAGGTGCAGTATTTACTCGACATGAACTTTCGCAAGATCCCTGAAGCCACCACAGCAGAACAGGAAATGGCCAGTGAACCTTGGTATCACGTCGGCCCCAATGATGTTTTCCCTGAGGAATTTATTACCTTCCTTAGCACCGACCCAAAAATCCGTCAGATGTTTAAAAGAATGCACCCCGAACTCTTTGATGTCAGCTATTGGAACGAAAAACAGGACAGCTTACGCCGAGGAGAAATTGATGACGTATTCCCCTACCCTCAACAGCAGCGTTTTATCAGGCAGACCAAAAAAGGCCAAAGACAAAGGAATAAACTGCCCGCTGGGTATAAATGCACGGAATGAGGCGACTTATATCCAGCGGGGTGTTTATGTCTATTTGTCATTTCGACCAACGGGAGAAATCTTGTCCATTGAGATATCTCGCTTACGCTCGATATGACAGACCTCTATTTTATTTGTCATTTCGACCAGCGGGAGAAATCTTGTCCATTGAGATATCTCGCTTACGCTCGATATGACAGACCTCTATTTTATTTGTCATTTCGACCAACGAGAGAAATCTTGTCCATTGAGATATCTCGCTTACGCTCGATATGACAGACCTCTACTTTATTTGTCATTTCGACCAACGAGGGAAATCTTGTCCATTGAGATATCTCGCTTACGCTCGATATGACAGACCTCTATTTTATTTGTCATTTCGACCAACGAGAGAAATCTTGTCCATTAAAATATCTCGCTTACTCTCGATATGACAGGCCTCTATTTTATTTGTCATTTCGACCAGCGGGAGAAATCTTGTCCATGCAGATTTTTGCACGAGTCGGAAGCTTGGCGTCACGCAACTCGAAAGCGCTCCTTAGCCTGTGTATAATCGCCGATTCTTAAACAAAGCAACCTCACCAGCATGAACAACAAGCCCAACGATACAGTCAGCCGTCGCCTAAGCGTAGCGCCTATGATGGATTGGACCGACCGCCATGATCGCTACTTTCTGCGCCTGTTTAGCCGCCATGCCCTGCTATATACCGAAATGGTCACCACCGGTGCCATTATCCATGGTGATCGCGAGCGCCTGCTGGGGTTTAATGAACCTGAACATCCCGTTGCTTTACAACTGGGCGGCAGCTCGCCAACTGACTTGGCCCTGTGCGCAAAAATTGCCGAAAACTGGGGTTATGATGAAGTAAACCTCAATGTCGGTTGCCCCAGTGACCGCGTACAAAATGGTGCCTTTGGTGCCTGTCTTATGGCCAAACCTGAATTGGTCGCTGAATGTCTGCACAGTATGCAGCAAGCAGTTTCGATACCCGTCACCGTAAAACACCGCATTGGCATTGATGATCTGGACAGTTATGAGTTACTTAGCCGTTTTATTACCACCGTCAGCAGCGGCGGCTGTTCAACTTTTATTGTTCATGCCCGCAAGGCCATATTGCAGGGCTTAAGCCCAAAGGAAAACCGTGATATTCCGCCGCTCAAATATGACTGGGTGTATCAACTAAAGCGGGACTTTCCAGCCCTTGAAATCATCATCAACGGTGGTATTAAAACCCTTCAACAAACACAGAGCCATCTACAACAGGTCGATGGCGTAATGATTGGCAGAGAGGCCTACCATAACCCCTATATTTTAGCGCAAGCCGATGCGCTGGTATTTGATGATCAAAACGAGCCACCTAACCGGCACGAGGTCTTACGTCAATTTATTCCCTATATAGAGGAGCAAATGGCTAAGGGCGTGCGCCTAACTCAAATCAGCAAGCATATTCTGGGACTCTTTCATGGCCAACCCAATGGTCGAAAATTTCGCCAATATATCAGCGAAAATGCACACCAACCGGGCGCTACAGCGAAGGTTCTTCAAGAAGCTGCAAAATTAGTTTCATGAGACCGTAGAGCATGTCTATAATCACCATTTAAGAGATTAAGAGACCTCAGCAAAAATCAATCTTGCTAGGCAAGCGTTTTAATTAAAGGGATCTGAGCCGTGACCAACAAACTTGAACAACTCAAAACCATGACCGTGGTCGTTGCCGACACTGGCGAGATCAACGCCATTAAAGCCTACCAGCCAGAAGATGCCACAACCAACCCTTCCCTGCTTTACAAAGTCGCGCAAAATCCTGAGTACGCGCATCACATCGTCAGCGCCACTGCCTGGGCCAAACAGCAAGGGGGTTCTGAGGAACAGCGGTTGGAAAACACACTGTTAAAATTTGCCGTCACTATTGGCGCCGAAATTCTCAAAACAGTACCCGGTCGTGTCTCCACAGAAGTTGATGCACGCCTCTCCTTTGACACCCAAGCAACCATTGCACAGGCCCACCGGTTAGTTGAGCTATACCAACAGGTTGGCATCGGCACAGAGCGTTTATTAATCAAAATTGCCGCCACTTGGGAAGGTATTAAAGCCGCCGAACAGTTAGAAAAACAAGGCATTAACTGTAATCTCACCTTACTGTTTAGCTTCACTCAGGCCGTTGCCTGTGCGCAAGCGGGTATTACACTAATATCACCCTTTGTTGGTCGTATTCTGGACTGGTACAAAAACAACACCGGCCGTAATCACTACCCGTCTGCTGAAGACCCTGGTGTTATCTCCGTTTCGCGTATCTACAATTACTACAAACAGTTTGGCTACAGCACCATCGTCATGGGTGCCAGTTTCCGTAATACCGGTGAAATTGAACAACTAGCCGGTTGCGACCGCCTAACCATCAGCCCTCAGCTCATGCAAGAATTGCAAGCAGACACCGGCACACTGCAGCGTCAACTCGCACCCGAAAGCGCGCCAACTTGCCAACGCCAACCTGAAATAGATGAACAAAGTTTCCGCTGGTTACTTAATGAAGATGCCATGGCCACTGAAAAACTGGCCGAAGGCATTCGTAATTTTGCCGCTGATCAGGGCAAGCTAGAAGAGTTTATTATCGCCATGGACAGTGACAGTGACAGTGATAGCACAACTCAAGCAGTTCTTTAAAACCAACCTCACCTTGGATGCGGGGCGCTCAGTCCCCGCTAACGAGCACACCCATCAGCTCACTACCGCAGCGCTGTTAATTGAAGTATCACGCGCAGATTTTGAGTTAAATGACGTTGAAAAAGACAGTATTATCAAAGCGTTAAGCAACACTTTCGCATTGAATACCGTTGACCTAGATACCCTAATAACAATGGCAGAGGAGCAGGTGCAACACAGCACCTCGCTGTATCAGCTCACTCGCCTAGTGAATGACTTTTATAGCTATGATGAAAAATTGGCGCTGATCAGTTCCATGTGGCAGGTTGCCTTTGCCGACGACAACTTAGATCGTTATGAAACGCATTTGATTCGTAAAGTGGCCAACTTGACCTACGTCACCCATGCCGATTTTATTCGTTTAAAACACACCGTGAGTGCTCATCAGGCCAGCATGTAATGTAACGCAAAAAGCCTAGGTACGCTCAAGACGATTCCAGCATACTCACCAGCTCCTGGAACTTTACTTTATTATCATCACTCAGGCCCATCAGAATAGTGTGTGCTTCAATGACCTGTTCTTTAGTATCCTGTTCTGACGCTTCCATACAGGGCAGCTCATCTAAATTATCATTATTATCAATGCGCTCTTCGATGATATTAAAGACTTGATCGAAGCTCATACTAAGTAATAGCCGCGTAATATCATCTGATACCGAAATAATACTGGGTTTCCAACCAAAGTTCTTTTGCGTAAGAATTGATATTTTAGCGAGGAAACCTAGCGAGGTACTATCGATACCCTGAGTATCACTCAGGTCAATAAAAACCGCTTGCAGTTTTGGCTCGGCCATCATTTTTTCGAGAAAAATATCCAGTGCCGCACAAAGTGTCAAACGTACGTCACCGTTAAACTTAAGTACATAGACTCCGTTATTTTTAGCGACCAATATTTTACCCGAATTCATAAATCTACACCGTTTGTAAGCTCAATATTGAAATATCATCGGGGGCTTGACGAATTTTGTCGTCGCCAAAGTATTGAATCATCATATCAACGCGATGATCGGTCTCTTTAACCAACGTCAGCAGACGCGCTTCTTTTTCCTTCAAACTTTTCTCACGCATAATTTCCAACACACCGTCGGAGAACACCGTCAGGCCAAACTGCTTAGGCAAAGGAATATACATATCCTCATATTCCGCTTCTTCAAATAAGCCGACTGGTAAACCACGGCCTTCTAAAAAGCGCACTTCATCTCCGGTTGAAATAACCGCCTGAGGAAAGTGCCCGCCATAGCTGTAATTAAGTTGTTGTTTTTCGCGGTCGATAACGCCAAGAAAAATAGTCAAATGGCGCCCTAGACCAGCGTCCAATAGATTTTTATTAATCCATGCCAACATCCAGGCAGCGGAGTTAACCTGACGCTTTTTATCCTTCTGAAAGTGTTTACGCGAACGCACTGATAGCTGTTTCATCAGTACCGTGACAAAAGCCGAAGAAGCGCCATGACCGGTGACATCAACCAAAAAAAAGACTAACTTGTTATCGCTCACCTGATGGTATTCAACATAATCCCCCGATAGGTAGTCTGCCGGTATAATTCGATGGGAGAATTTGTAATCCATTAATTGGTAAGGCGATGATGGCAGCATACTCTGCTGCACCAGTTTTCCCGCCTGCTGATCGGACTGAATTTCCTCCAAGCGCCGCTGTAGCTCTCGGTTCACAACTTCAAGTTGATCACGATACTTACGATTTTCCAACATCAGCTTCATACGTTTAAGGCTATTAGCAACGGAAAAAAGTACCATTTCGGGCAAGAAAGGTTTTCTTAAATAATCCATCACATTGAGTTGCAGCGCCTCGGCAGTTAGCTCGGTGCTATTGGCATTAGACAGTACAATCACCGGCAACTCAGAATAGTTACCGCATAAATCTTTTAATAGTTTGAGAGGATCAGCGTATTGTAGCGCCAGATCAAGCAGCACTAAGTCAACATGATTCCATTGCAGGTAGGTTAAAGCGGAGGGCAGATCACTGACAAGCGTTGTTTCGTAACCGCCAGTTTGCAAGCAATCAACAATTATCTGCTCGGATTCCGGGTCATCGTTAATAATTAACAGATGCTTACAATGACCGGTCAAGGGTGTGTCCATTGAGTAAATTAAATCTCATGTGCGCTTTTAACGCGTTTGTATTGTGCGCTCAGGCCCTAACTTGATAGTTGCAAACATACTCCCAAGGCGATGTGTGTTCAAGCAGTTTCAATCAAAAAGCACTGCAAAATAGCGGTTTTCTAGTGTTGTTAGCAAACGATTTATTCTTCATCAAAATCGTCAGAAAGAAAGTCATCCTCTGCCGCGCCATCACTCACTAAAAACTCTCGACGCTGCAAATAGATATCGCGAACAAACGCATATTCATCACCCTGAATCAGCGTCTCCGCAGCAAACAAACCCGCTCGTTTATCCACCGTATCTAGGGCACGCACGGACCATCGAGTCTCGGCGTGGCTAATATGATTCTGCGGCACACAATAGCTATCAGGAATCAAAGCAATGCTATCGCGGACAGTGCTAGGAGTAAGCAGCGGCAGCACAAGATAGGGGCCAGAAGCAATCCCCCATGACGCTAAGGTTTGGCCAAAATCTTCTTCGTTTTTATCAACGCCCCAGCTCGATGCCACATCAATAAGACCGAGCATCCCAACGGTGCTATTAATTAACAAACGAGTGATATCAGCACCGGCATCGGTAACTTTACCCTGCAGCACATTATTGAGCAGGTTTTTAGTCTCGCCAAGGTTAGCAAAAACATTACTAACCCCATGGTCTAACGGCTCAGGCATTATCCAGTCATACCCTTTGGCTACTGGTTTCAACACATAGCTATCCGCCACTTTATTAAAGCCAAAAATAGTGCGATTAAAATCTTCCCAAGGATCCTGTGGGTTATCCACAGCATAAGCTGAAATTGTCGCAACCAAACTGAAAAACAGTGACGAGCAGACAACGGCGGCTCTTTTTATATTGCCCTGAGGATTGATCTTTATTGCTACCGTTTTTATCTCTTTTTCCTGCCTCTTCCTGACAGTGATATTAGCCATGTAAATTATCTTCCTTAATTTGTTTTTATAAGCTTCTAACACCTATCTCTTAGCAACGAATACTCACCAAGTAAGTTAGCCATTCTGTTCTAACATCAAATTTTCAATTCATCCAGCTTCTTCTGCAAACGCTTAGCAGAGACAGGCTGAGGCGTACCCAAAGTCTGCGCGTAAATCGAGACACGGTACTCTTCCAACAGCCAACGAAATTGTTGTGCTGGGGCCGTATCCATACCTTGGCTTTCGAGCTTTTGATGCAGCGCCTCATAGCGTTGCCAAAACTCTTCTAGCTCCGCACACCAGCGTTTTTCTTTCTCCAATTGCCCCGACAACTTATCCATGCGCTGTGCAATGGCTTTTAAATAACGCGGGTAATGCTGTAATTGCTGCCAACTGACCTGTATTAAAAAATGTGCTGAAAATAGCTGCTCTAACTGCTTCTTAATATCCGCAAAAACCGGCACCCAGGCAAGAGATACCTTTCCATTAAGCTTTTTATTAAGTTGATGATATGCCTCGCCTATATGATGTAAGCGCTGCGCCATATCAGCGGCATTGCTGACCAACTGACCTTTATGACACTCCAGACACTGATCAAACGCCTGTTTATTAGCTGGCAAAGATTGTCCTTCAAGAAAAGTACGCTGAAAAACAGCCCTCAGCAAATCATCGACTAATGTCTCTTTAGCCACCAGACGATTAAAATAAAGTTGTGTTTTATCCAGCTGCGGCAGATTTTTTTGTAAATATTTTAGTTGCTGCCCAGAGGCCAGCATTAACAAACGTAACACACCACCCGTAGAGATGTTCTGTGCCCGCTGTTCTGTATCAGCCAATACCAAGCTAACACTATTACCGGCGTCCTCTACCGCCTGATAGGCACGTAATGTCATGCCCGCCTGCTGCACCGTAACGGGCTTACCTAAGTCACCAAAGTCCCAGCTTTTAATGCCACGACGCTCTTCAGTGTGGTGAGCATGGACCTGCAGGCTATCGCTAACCTGCGCCCGAAACTGTTGGCGTAATTGCTGTAAATCGCGCCCTTGCTGCAACACTTTACCCTGTTCATCCACCACACAAATATTAACATGATGGTACGGCTCCAACCGACTGCTATTCCAGCTATCATTAGGAACGTCAATACCCGTCAAACGTTTTAGCGCATGCGCCAATTTATCCGTTAGTGCCTCATCATCCGGCGCCATTTGCTCAAGCACCCGGGCAACCACATCCGGTACAGGCACAAAATGTTTACGTAGCGTTTTAGGCAGCCCTTTAATCAGCGCTGTACATTTATCCGCCAACATACCCGGCACCAGCCACTGTAATCGATTAGCGGGCAACTGATTAAGCAGCCCCAAGGGCACCCTTAAGGTCACCCCATCCGCTGCTGTGCCTGGCTCAAACTGATAACTCATCTGCAACTTCATGCCTGGCCACAAAAACTGCTCAGGGAACTGTGAGTCAGTCACATGTGCGGCGTTATGTTGCATCAAATAGTCACGTGTCAGGTGCAATAATTTATCGTGCGCTTTATCAGCCTTGATCCATTCATCAAGTCCAACACGGGTACAAATATCAACCGGCAGGTGTTCATCGTAAAATTGATAGAGTACCTCTTCATCCACCAGAATATCGCGACGGCGGGATTTATCTTCCAATGCTTCGATTTCTGTCAGCAGGGCTCGATTGTTATGTAGAAAAGCGGCGCACGAATTTAATTCGACATCAACCAACGCGGCACGAATAAAAATCTCACGCGCTGCCACAGGATCAATTCGCCCAAAATCCACTTTACGCCGATTAACAATAACCAAGCCATACAAACTGACCTGCTCAAAGGCGATCACTTGCCCACGCTTTTTCTCCCAATGGGGTTCACTGTGGCTATTTTTTACCAGGTTTTTCGCCAACGGCTCCACCCAGGCGGGGTCTATTTTGGCATTAATGCGTGCATACAGCTTGCTGGTTTCCACCATCTCTGCTGACATGAGCCATTTAGGTGCTTTTTTAAATTGCCCTGAACCGGGGAAAATATAAAACAGCCGATTCCGCGCACCCTTGTAATCCTTTTGGTCCTGCTTTTCACCCAGGTTACCTAACAAACCAGTCATCAAAGAGCGGTGTACCGCGTCATAACTGGCCGCTTCGCTATTCGGGGTGAACCTCATGTCCTTGCACACCAACAATAACTGGCGGTGTAAATCACGCCATTCACGAATACGCAGGTAATTCAAAAAAGACTTTTTGCAGTACTTTCTAAATTGATTCTGCGACATGTCTTGGCGCTGCGTTTCAATGCTGTTCCACAGGTTCACATAACTAAGAAAGTCCGAGTCTTCGTGCAGGTAAACTCGGTGTTTTTCATCAGCCGCCTGCTGCTTGTCCAAGGGACGCTCACGAGGATCTTGGATAGTCAGTGCCGAGGCAATAATCAGCATTTCCGTCAAACCACCATTGCGGCTGGCAGCAATAAGCATTCGGGCAATACGCGGATCAACGGGAAAACGCACCAGCTGCTTACCAATGGCAGTAATATGGCGCTTTTCATTGACCGCGCCCAATTCCGTCAATAATTGATAACCATCCTTAATAGCGCGATTGTCAGGCGCATCTAAAAATGGGAAATCTTGAATATCTCCTAATCGCAAGTTGGTCATTTGCAAAATTACCGAAGCCAAATTAGTCCGCAATATTTCGGCATCGGTAAATTCAGGGCGATTGTTAAAGTCGACCTCTTCGTAGAGCCGAATACACACCCCTTCAGCAATACGGCCACAGCGTCCCTTACGCTGGTTAGCGCTGGCCTGAGAGATTGACTCAATAGGCAAACGTTGTACTTTGGATCGCGTGCTATAACGACTAATACGGGCAAACCCTGGATCAATCACATAACGAATACCTGGCACCGTAACCGAGGTTTCTGCAACGTTGGTAGCCAGAATAATGCGCTGCCCACGATGGCTTTGAAATACACGATTCTGTTCCGAGGCACTCAGGCGCGCATAGAGCGGCATGATTTCAGTATGCGAATAATGCTGATCTTGAAGCAACTTGGATATATCGCGAATATCCCGCTCACCGCTTAAAAAGATCAGTATATCGTTAGCGCCAGAACGGCGTGGCAAACTACGAATCGTTTCCACGGCTTCTAAAATAGCAGTACCAACACCATCACTTTTGGCTTCCTCACTTACAATGGTGGGCTGGTAAATCAGTTCTACCGGGAAAGTACGGCCGCTGACTTCTATCACTGGCGCATTATTAAAGTGCTTAGAAAAGCGCTCTAAATCAATGGTCGCCGAGGTAATGATGAGCTTTAAATCAGGTCGCTTGGGTAGTAATGTTTTAAGATAACCCAGCAAAAAATCAATATTGAGGCTACGCTCATGCGCCTCATCAATAATCAATGTGTCATATTTATTAAGATATGGATCATGCTGCGTTTCGGCCAACAGAATGCCATCGGTCATCAGCTTTATTTGCGTGGTCTGGCTGACTTGATCGGTAAAGCGCACCTGAAAACCCAGCTGCTCACCCAGCGTTACTTTTAACTCTTCAGCAATACGTGTTGCCACAGAACGTGCCGCCAATCGACGGGGCTGCGTGTGCCCGATCATGCCATGTAAACCACGACCTAATTGCAAACAAATTTTAGGGATCTGGGTGGTTTTACCCGAACCCGTTTCGCCCGCAATCACCACCACCTGATGATTAGCAATGGCATCAGCAATTTTCTCACGTTTTTGCGAGACCGGCAGCGTATCGGAAAGCTCAATGACCGGTGTGCTAGCCGATCGCAAAGCCACCTGATCCAAAGAAGCCTGAATAGCTTGCTCCAACTGAGGCAAGTCCATGCTGCCCTGTTGCGTTTTGTTAGTCCCTTTGCCTTTTTTTGGTCGACGTTGCTGTCCAGATCGACACAGCCGGCGCAGCTGATTGTGCAGACGGAAACGATCCTTTAGCATACAGCGATCAATCTGCTGGACCATTTCAGTGGTTCTTTGGGGGGTTATTTCAACGACAGGTTCAGGTGGTAAATCAGGTTTCATGTGCATCTATCTTTGCATAGTATGGCGAGCGACAATATTTATGAGGCACCACTATAACTAGCAAACGAGCAGAATCTAACTCGCTTTATAGGGTATATTAAGCCTGTTTATAAAACTAACAATGAGAAAATAATGCCAACTCTTGAAAACTTTACCTTTGATGAATTAACCGTAGGCGATCAAGCCAATACCGAACGTACCTTAACTGAAAAAGACCTCATTCTCTTTGCCGCCGCTTCGGGAGATATAAACCCCATCCATCTGGATGCGGATTATGCGGCCAAAACTCCCTTTAAACAACGCATCGCACACGGTATCTGGTCAGGATCACTGATCTCTGCCGCTATTGCCACTGTGTTGCCCGGCCCCGGTAGCGTTTATCTAGGCCAGAGCCTTAAATTTTTACGCCCTGTCGTGCTTGATGACACCCTTCAAATTGCACTGGAAGTGCTCAGCAAGAATGAACGCAAAAAAAGTGTCGAGCTCAAGTGTACCGTTACCAATCAACACGGCAAAGCCGTTGTTAAAGGCATTGCCGATGTGCTGGCACCCACCGAAAAACAAAAACTTGAGTGCCCGTTATTACCTCAGATCAGCGTTAATTAAACGTTCTGAATTGACCGGCTTGTTCACTATCAATGAGCGGAAACTGCCTCGCTTTTTTTGTCATCTCGACCAAAGGGAGAGATCTTCCTTTGGTTTCTGTAGCAAGACCCCTCACCTTCGTTCGGGATGACAAATAGGAGGAATTCGGGATGACAAAACGTGTGGGGCCCAAATTACCCGATAAAGGGCACAAAGTTTGGGGTAACAAACCGTGTAGGCCCCAAGTCACCCGATAAAAGGCACAAAATTTGGGGTGACAAAACTTAGTACGGGATTAGCCGCACTTAGAATCGCCGCAGCTGAGGCAGGTCATGCAACCGTCCATCATAATCACTGCTTTGGTGCTGCATTTGGTACATACCGAGGCACCGGGTGGGTATTGAGCATCCCCCTCTTCTTCGGTGGCTGCTGGCGTTGCCTGCTGTTGAGCCGCTTCATATTCAGCACGTTTCTCAGCCAGAATTTGTTTTTGCGTTTCGTGCATGGCTTCGTCTTTGATCATGCCGATTTTCTTCAGGTGGTCTTCAATCACGCCACCGATTTCAGCCACTAAAGAGGGCATAAAACGCCCGCCTTTTTTAAAGTAACCGCCTTTCGGATCAAATACAGCCTGCATTTCTTCCACCAAAAAGGTCACATCACCACCCTTGCGGAATACCGCGGAGGTGATTCGCGTGAGGGCTACAATCCACTGAAAGTGATCCATGCTTTTAGAGTTAATAAACACTTCAAAGGGACGACGCTGCTCATGCTCTGAACCTTGGTTCAGTACAATGTCGTTGATGGTGATGTACATGGCGTGCTCAGAGGCCGGCGTTTTAATTTTATAGGTTGAACCAATGAGCATGTCTGGACGCTCAACACTTTCGTGCATTTGAATAATATTACTGCTGTTCTGTGCCTCAGCTGAGGTGGCTGATTGGGCTTTGTCATCATCGTTAAGGACTTTATATCCAACGATTTTTTGATCTATCTTAGTGGCCATTTTGGGCTCCTTGCGGGATATTTAACGTCGCTTATAACATTAAATTTACACGCTTAAATTCTTTGTCACACTATTAAGTGATACTTTAATAAAACTTTTTAATTGTTTGATTTAAAGTTAAAACTTACCGTAATAACCTTCTTTCATCGCGTCAAATAAATTCGCTGCACTGTGCATCTCGCCATCGTATTCAATCTCTTCATTACCCTTCACTTCAACGACACTACCGTCCTCAAGAGTAAAGCTGTAGGTGGTGTTTTCGAGATCCTTCTCCTTCACCAATACACCCTGAAAAGCCTCTGGATTAAAGCGGAACGTAGTACAGCCCTTCAAGCCTTTTTCGTAGGCATACATATAGATGTCTTTAAAATCTTCATAGGGGAAATCAGTCGGCACATTGGCGGTTTTAGAAATAGAGGAATCAATCCATTTTTGCGATGCTGCCTGAATATCAACATGCTGCTTAGGCTTAATATCATCCGCCGAAACAAAGTAGGCAGGCAATTTTTCTTCCGGCTTTTCTGAAAATGGCATGGCTTGCGGGTTAATCAGTTCACGATAGGCCAGCAACTCATAGGAGAACACATCCACCTTCTCTTTGGTTTTACGCCCTTCACGAATAACATTACGTGAGTAATGGTGTGCAAAGCTTGGTTCAATGCCATTACTGGCATTATTAGCCAGCGACAACGAAATCGTACCGGTTGGGGCAATTGAGGTATGGTGCGTAAAACGCGCGCCCTTCTCCGCCAATTGTTGTGCCAATTCAGGGTTCTCCTGCGCCACCTGCTGCATATAGCGGCTATATTTGGCATGCAGGACTTTACCAGCAACTTGATCACCCTCGGCATAACCATCGGCGGCCATTTCAGGGCGTTTCCTAAGCATTTGCTTGGTCACAGTGAACATTTCATTCATCACTGGCGCCGGTCCCTTCTCTTCAGCAAGCTGCAATGCCGTCTCCCAACCCACCATGGCCATTTCTTTAGTCACACGCTCAGTCAGCGCCAAAGACTGTTCATCGCCATAGGTCATACCTAACATCGTCGTCGTTGAACCAAGGCCAAGATAGCCCATACCGTGACGACGCTTATGCTGGATCTCGTGACGCTGTTGCTCCAGCGGCAAACCATTGATCTCCACTACGTTATCGAGCATCCGTGTAAACACGCTGACAACACTGCGATATTCATCCCAGTCAAAACGTGCATCGGCGGTAAACGGGTCAATAACAAAACGGGTCAAATTTACCGAGCCCAGCAAACAGCTACCGTAGGGCGGTAATGGCTGCTCGCCACAGGGGTTGGTGGCGCGAATATTTTCGCAGAACCAGTTATTGTTCATTTCATTGACCTTGTCGATCAAAATAAACCCGGGTTCAGCAAAATCGTAGGTTGAAGACATAATGGCATCCCACACCCGCTCGGCTTTCACGGTCTTGTAAATACGGCAGGCAACCAAGCCTTCGGCATTATTGACATAATCTTCTTTGTTTGGTGATTCACGCCAAATAATGTCTTCACCCGACAGATCAATGCCATCCTCATCCACTTCTTTTTGCGACACTGGGAACGCCAACGGCCAATCGGCATGATCTTTAACGGCCTGAATAAACTCGTCGGTGATCAGTAATGATAAGTTGAACTGACGTAACCGACCGTCTTCACGCTTAGCCCGCACAAACTCTAGTACATCCGGGTGACCCACATCAAAGGTCGCCATCTGTGCGCCACGACGACCACCGGCAGAGGACACGGTGAAACACATCTTGTCGTAGATATCCATAAAAGACAGCGGGCCAGAGGTGTACGCACCCGCACCTGAAACATAGGCGCCCTTAGGACGTAACGTAGAGAACTCATAACCGATACCACAACCCGCCTTTAGGGTAAGGCCAGCCTCTAGGTTTTTAGTGAGAATATCCGTCATCGAATCACGAATAACTGCCGAGACCGTACAGTTAATTGTCGAAGTAGCCGGTTTATGCTCACGCGCACCGGCGTTAGAAATAATACGGCCAGCCGGAATAACGCCCTTACGTAGCGCCCATAAAAATTTGTCGTACCACTTTTTTTGATCTTCAGGTGTGGCTTCCACATCGGCAAGTGCACGCGCAACACGTCGGAAGCTGGCATCAACATCTTCGTCAACAGCTTCACCATTTTTTGCTTTCAAACGGTATTTTTTATCCCAGATATCCAGCGATGTTTCCTGTAAAGGGATGTCTTTAACTGGCTCTGAAACAGCTTTTAGCGTAACGCCCATGCGGTACCTCGTTGCAAATATAAGTATTAAACTACAGTGTCTTTTTTATGCCTTTTCAATCGTGCCGAATAAAACAAAAACACTATATATTGTGTTAGTGGCAAAGATAATACCCGAATGTAGTTTTTAGACGCAAGTATAAATTAGTAGAGGGAAGCCGTTATTGAGATATTTTTCGGCGTAAATTAGTCCATTAATTTAAATAATTTTTAAGCCTATTCGCTAAGCAGCTGTTTTATGTAGAGATTTACAGGATAGGGCTTCAACATCGCTTTATAACAACTAATAAATTAAAACTTTAATCGCCAACTGACGCTTTCCACTATCCGAAAAGACATACTTTTGATGCCTTGGGATTGTTTTCATCACTCGATCAGCGAGATGAAATAACATACTCTTAACACACCGACTAACTTAACTGTCAACGACAATCGAACTGGAGCCATTTAAATCATCAATATGAAGAAACTACTGATCATCGGCTACGTCTGGCCCGAACCAAAATCCTCCGCCGCCGGCAGCCGCATGATGCAATTAATTGCACTATTTCAGCAGCAACAATGGCAGATCACCTTTGCCAGCCCTGCCACAACAGGCGCACATAAAGCCGATCTTAGCGATATTAATGAACAAACCATCGAGCTAAATAGCAGTAGCTTTGATGATTTTGTCAGCAAACTACAACCAGAAATCGTGCTGTTCGACCGCTTTATGATGGAGGAACAATTTGGCTGGCGGGTTGAAAAACATTGCCCTACCGCACTACGACTGCTCGATACCGAAGACCTGCACTCATTGCGCCAAGCACGCCACCAAGCACTTAAGCAAAACCGTGCCGTCGAAAAACGTGATCTTAATAGTGAATTAGCCATTAGGGAGGTGGCCAGCATACTGCGCTGCGACTTAACCCTGATGGTTTCCAGTTATGAAGTGGCATTACTGACCAACCACTTTAAAGTCGACCCATCACTACTACACTGCCTACCCTTTATGCTGCCACCTTGCCAACCAAAAGATAGCAGCTGGCCCAGCTTTGAACAGCGACAACATTTTATCTCCATAGGTAACTTCCGCCATGCCCCCAATTGGGATGCCGTTTTACAACTTAAACATATTATTTGGCCATTAATTAGAGAACAATGCCAAAACGCTGAGCTACATATTTATGGTGCTTACCCACCACCCAAGGCAACACAACTACACAATCCTGCACAGGGATTTTTAGTTAAAGGTTGGGCCGAAGATGCCCCTCAGGTCATGCGCCATGCGCGTGTCTGCCTCGCGCCTTTACGCTTTGGCGCGGGTATTAA
>Ga0233427_10001365_pt1 | contig 26527 bp, 27 predicted proteins | sample SI_118_April2016_5_FD_179885 | JGI IMG/M metagenome (GOLD analysis project Ga0233427, IMG submission 179885) | Seawater microbial communities from Saanich Inlet, British Columbia, Canada - SI_118_April2016_100_MG | ecosystem: Environmental > Aquatic > Marine > Inlet | place: Canada: British...
AAAGAAAATAATTTTTACATGATCGGATCAATGGGGTTAGCTTCATCAATAGGACTAGGAGTTGCACTCTCAAATCCAGAAAAAAAAATTCATATCTTTGATGGAGATGGGAATATACTAATGAATTTGGGATCATTGGTAACAATTGGTTCATTAAAACCAAAAAACTTCATTCATATTATTTTTGACAATAAATCCCATGAATCAACTGGAGGTCAACCGACAAATTCAAAAATAATAGAATTAGAAAAAATTGCAGAAGTTGCAAAATTTAAAACATATAAAATTTCTAAAAAGGAACAAATTAAAAAAATATTTTCTAAAATAAAAAAAGAGAATGGACCAATTTGTATATTGGTCAAAATTGAAAAAAGTAATGTTAGAAGTATTAGAGTAGACATCACTCCACCAAATATTAAAACTAGATTTATGAAATCGTTGAAATGAATGCAATAATAATAGCAGCAGGTTCAGGTAAAAGAATTAGTAATGATGTAAAAAATATACCAAAATCAATGGTCAAAGTGAACGGTAGACCAATTATTGAATATCAATTATCAGTATTAAACAAAGCAGGAATTAATGAAGTCTATGTAATTACAGGTCCACATAGTGAAAAATTCAATATAAAAAATATAAAATATGTTAAAGATGAAGAATATGAAAAACATGATATTTTAGGAAGTTTAATGAAAGCAAAAAAATTTTTTGAAAAAGATACTTTAATTTTATATTCAGATATAATTTTTGAATTAAAAATAATTAAAAAAATTATGAATTCAAAAGAAGATATTTCTATTGCAGTAGATATGAATTGGGAGAAGAATTATGAAGATAGGACAGAACATCCAAAATCAGAAGCTGAAAATGTGGAATTAAAAAATAATTCAGATATTATTAGAATTAAAAAAAATATAGAAAATATAAATAATAATGTAGGTGAATTTCTAGGAATTATAAAATTTGCAAACAAAGGAAGTGAAATATTTATTAAAAAATATGAGGAGTTAGTAAATAGCAATAATGGTTTATTTCATGAAGCACAATCAATTTTAAAAGCATATGTAACAGACATGATTCAAGAATTAATTGATTCTAACATAAAGATTAAACCAATTTTGGTTTCTGGAAAATGGTGTGAAATAGATACTATGCAAGATTTAAAAAATGCTGAAAAAATATTTTGTTTTTAATCACGTTTATTAATTAAATTCTGTAATTCAATCCATAAAACTTCTTCAATTTTTTCTCCTGTTTCAATTAAATTATTATTTTCATTTGGATCCAATTGAAGGTTATAGAGTTCTTTAGTATTATTATACTCATTAAAAATTAATTTCCAATTAGATGTTCTAATTGATTTTGTATTAGGTTCTTTTGGGGGAGCTTTATCTTTTAGAGGATTTCCAGTTTCAGAAAAAGCATATTGCTCAAAAATAGATTTATCAGTAATCAAAGGCAATAAAGATTGACCATCCAAATTAGAACATGCTTTATCTAATGGAATTTTTAAAAAATCCAAAATAGTGGGCATATAATCAATTGTACGTATTTGTTGTTTAATTTCTGAAGGGTCAGAATCAGGAATTAAAAAATATGCAAAATTTCTAAGTGTGTAGTCATAACAATAAGCACCATATGCTCTTTCACCAAGTTTTTCACCTACACTAATACCATGATCAGACATTACCAAAATTATAGAATCTTTATCTAATTCTAGTTGATATATTTTTGTTAAAATTTCATCCAAATAGGATTCTGCTGCTTGAAATAAATTGTCATATCGTAATTCATTTCTTTCTTTATTTACAAAAAAATCATCACTATAATTATCATATACTTTAAGAACTTCATTCATAATTCCAGTATGAATTTTACTATAATGTAAATATAAAAAGAAATTATTATTTGAATCTCTTTGATTCATTTTTTCTAAAAGAGTTTTATGATTTTTAACTAAATCATCATTCAATTCATCATGTACAACATAATTATCAAAGCCTTGTTTTGGGACTACTAGCTGATTAATTACATCAGCATGAGTATCATAATTTTTTGTTTGTAAATATTCAGTAAGTGTTTTGAATTTATCTTTTTTAAATTTGAAGGTTGACCAATAACTATTTGTTCCAGTTCTAGAACCATATGATCCACTAAAAACAGCATGCATTGCAGCAATTGTATGTGGCGCATATGTAATGGAATTTGAAAAAAATATAGATTTAGATTTTAATTTTTTAAAAATATTAGAGTTTTGAGCTCGATCAAGTCTTCCACCATCTATCATTATAATTATGACATTTTTTTGATTCATGATGAAAAATTTAGAATATTAATTATTACCCTTTGGATTAAACCATTGCATGGTTTCAGAAATAGCCCTTTCTGCATTGTTTCTACCAACTACAGAAAGTTCTCGTTGAGGATCACCTGAAATTTTTCCACCAATTCGTAAAACCAAAAGTTTTCCATTTCCACTAAAATTATGTTTAATGAATGGTTTCATGTATACTGAATCATTAGGATTGATTAATTCATTAGATTGTGTATTATCTAATTTCCAATTAATTGAAATTGGAGAATCTCCAACATTGTAAATATATTGATGTAAACCAGATTCTAAATCTAATTCAGAATTATTAGAATTTAGTACTTTAATTTCAAAAGATTTAGAAAAAGGCAATACTGATGTATTTGCTAATTCATTAAATTCGTATGATTTTGTATTTTCAGGATAAAACCACATTTTACCTTCTTTATTATGCTTAACAATCACTTTATCCTCAATTTCATCATTAGGAAGTAAATCTCTGAGATTAATTGTTAATGCATGTGCAATGTCTTTTAAATTAGAAATAGATGGAATTTTTGTTCCAATTTCAAATAATTGTAATTCAAATATAGAAATTGAAGTATTTTTTGATAATTCTTCAAAAGATAAATTAGAAATTTCTCTATGATACTTCAAAAGAGATGCACTAGAAGATTCCTTTGATGAAAAATCTAAAGCAAAATTAGTACCGAGTTCTACCGACAGTCCAGACAATTCTTGTTGAACATCTCCAGTAAGTTTTCCTCCATAAGTTAATGCTAAAATTAAACCAGGTTCTTTGGCACCTTTTCTAGTTGTAAAAGAATGTGATGTAAACGGAGTGATATACATGGAATCTCCGGTATTCATAATTGCAATTTTTTTATTTCCATCTGAATCTCTATAATAGAAATTTACTTCTCCAATAAAATATGTAAATTGATGCATAAAATGACCATTGTTCCATTGAACTTTAGAATTTGTAGCATCATTGTCATCAACTATACACAAATCAAGAATCCATTCAGGTCTAAATGGAGCTACAGTGCTCATTACGGTATCTCTGTATTCATAATAGGGATTTCCAGCTCTATTCATAATACGACTAGATTTTTTTGATTCTTCAGATCTCATGATTTTTATTCCAGATGGACAATCATCCTGAATTACATAAAAATCTCTAGCATTAACTGGCCAAATTGTAATTGCTTTATTAACAATTTCTGAGGATAATGGTTTTTCACCTTTGATAATTGAATTAATTTCATCTAATGAAATTTGTAATTCTTTTGCAGCATCTTCTGGTCTACGTTTAATATCATTTAAGATTCCAAGAAAATTTGAACCTGTTTTTAATCTTGAATGAAGTGTTGTAGAATTAGAGTCCAACATACAAATTTAATTCAACACTATTAGTTATAATTTGTTACTAAATTTGATTATAAAATTATATTAAATGTAACCCATTTTTTAACTTCATCGTTATTTTTTCTAGATTCTATCATTGTGATATTTAATGATTTTAAAAAAATTAATTGTATAAACCCGTAATGAAATTCAATTCTAGATAAGTACAGTAAGTATGAATAAAAAACAGAAATAAATTATAAATATCCAAGCTTTTTCAATTCTTCTTCAATAGATTTTTCATCATCAGAATTTAAATTAGATTTTGATGTATGAGAAAAGTTTTGTTGAAGATCTAAAATATTTTGTAACATTATCTTACAAATAGATGGGTTTTCTTTAGCAATATTTTTTTCTTCATTAGGATCAATATTTAGATCAAATAAGAATTGATTTTCGGATGTATTTGTTCGTGAACAAAGAAATTTGTATTCTGATGTTCTTAATCCTATAAAACTTCCAAGTTTATTGATTTTTCTACTTCCATTTTCAATATAAGCAGGTAATTCAGAAATTTTTTCATTATTAAATAAAGGTAAAAGACTTCTTCCATCAACAAGATCTGAATAATATTTAATTCCAATAATATCTAAAATAGTAGAAAAAATATCTACATGTCTTACTAAATTAGGAATGGAATGATGAAATTTTAAATTATTACCATAAAAAAATAGTGGTATTTTTAATGATTCATCATATAGAAAATCAGTTCCCCGATTTAAAATTGATCTAGATAATTTTTTATCATTTTTTATGGAATTAGCAAAATCAGTTTTTTTCTTATCCTGTAGTGTAGATAGAATTTTTGTAGAAAGTTTTTTGGGAACTATTTTATTCATTTTTTTAAAAAATTTATTTGGAGTATAAGAAAAATTTTCATCATCAGTAAGAGGAATATAATCTCCATGATCCGAAGTAAAAACTAATAAAGTATTTTTAAAATCAATATTTTTAATAAATTTTCCAATCCATTCATCAATGTATGAAATCATTTTATCATATCTGGTTAAACCAAATTTATTTTGATTAAATTCATCAGGTAAGTAAAATGGTTGATGTAAATCCATTAAATGAATAAAATAAAACCAAGGGGATTTAGATTTTAGTAATTTTAAAGTAGTAATTATTTCATTGCCAATTCCACCATGGAGTTGAATCCATTCATTTCTTTTATCATAAATGTATAAATTATTTAAATCAAAATTTATTGTTAATTTTTTAAAAAAAGAGAGATCAGGACAGGTAGAAGTTAAAAAGTATCCATTATTTTTAAGAAGATCAAAATAAGTTGGAAAATCATGATTAAATGATGTTAAAGAAATATTTGTTTTAAAAGGATAAGCACCTGTAAAAATACTACCCAAACTTAAACCCGTAGAATCAGAAGTACTAATAGTATTTGAAAAATTTACTCCATTTGAAATTAATTTATTAATATTTGGAGTGTAACTACTTCCAAATAACTTATCAGATCTTAGAGAATCAATACTAATAAAAATAATATTTGGTTTCATTTTAATTTCCAATTATCCTTAAAGAAATCATTTATTTTAATCGTAAATCCCCCTTATTATTTTCATAATTTTTATTCCATGAATCATGAATATTTTTTATTAAATCTATTAATTTAGGTTCATTATTTAATAAATTTAATACATCATCTTTCGAAAAAAATGTTTTTAGTTTAGAAAAAATTTCACGAGCAAATTCCAAATCTTCTTGATAATCAAGAGTAAGACGTAAATCTTTAGGATAAATATCAGTTAAAACTAAAAATTCAAATTTAGAAATTTTTGAATTTAAGAAAAACTCTCTATAACCAGTTTCTGTATTTGTACTTAATTTTAAATTACAAATTTTTTCTAAAATACTTTTTGTAAATCCAGCTGGAATAAATCCATGTATAAAGTGATTTGAAGGATTAAAAACATTCTCAGAATCATTTCCAATTAAAAAATCAATATTAGAATTTTGTAGTTTAATAGCTATTTCATCGACAAAAAAAGGATCAGTATAGATTTTATCACCTTCAACATCTATAATTATATCAGTATTGAATTCATTTGCAGCATCTAAAAATCTAGTTAAAATATCCTTTTCATTTCCACGAAAATAAAGAATTTTTTCTTTTTCAAGAAATTCAATTAATTCATCATCAGTTGAAGAGGTAGTTGTACAAACAATAATTTTTCTTATTGATGAACATTTTTTTAATCTTTGAATCAGATGTAATAATGCAGGTTTACCGTCAATTATCTGTAAATGTTTTTTAGGTAATCTAGTACTGTTCAAACGAACGGGAATAAATATATCACAATTAATTTTTTCCACTTCTAAGATAAAATTTAACTATAATAAAAATAACATTATTCTATTAGACCATTTGCAGTCCAACCACCATCAACATAAAGATCTTGTCCAGTAACATAATCTGAAGCATTAGAAGATAGAAAAATACATGGACCAATAAGGTCAGAGACATTTCCCCATCTATCTAGAAGTGTATGCTTTTGCCTAATCATTCTAGATTTTTTATTTTCATAACTTTTTTTTGTCATATTAGTTACAAAATATCCAGGTCCAAGATTATTTACTCGAATTCCATATTTTCCTAGATCTTTTGCTAATGATTTTGTTAGCATTTTTAATCCACCCTTGGAAGCAACATATGCAGGATTATTTGGAAAACCTAATTCTGCATTAATACTAGTCATATTAATAATAGAACCACTACGTTGTTTCTTCATAATTTTACCTATTATTTGAGAACAAAGAAAACTACCAGTCAAATTAACATCTAATGTTTTTTTCCAATCTTCTAAAGAATATTCCTTTGAAGAATTATTTGGTATTGTAATTCCTGCGTTATTTATTAGAACATCAATTTTTTTTTCATTTTTAGAAATATTTTTACAAATTTTTTCTAATTGAATTTTATTTGTAATATCACATTTTTTTTTAAAATATTTTTTTTTTGGATCACTTTTTGGAAAGGATTTATCTATAGCATAAACAATTGCAGATCTTTTTAAGAATTCATCTGCTAAAATGGATCCAATTCCTTTTCCAGCCCCAGTAATAATTACTACTTTATTTTTTACTGAAAAAATATCTTCCATATTCATGATAATTCAAATTAAATGGAATTAAGTATTTCGACTAATTCTATAGGTGTTCCATCAGGATCTTTACAAAAAGTAACTTTAACAAGTCCATCAGGTGATTTTTGTGGTGGAGCATTAAATTTAATATTTTTTTCAGACAAATTTTCATATAATTTTTCAATATCCTGAACAGTAAATGCAACATGTGATGCTCCAATAGTATAAAAATTTCTTACTTCATTATCATTATGTGATTTAAATTCTAATAATTCAATCAAAGTAATGTTATCATTTGCAGATAATTTTACAGTTCTAACTTGCACCTCATCTAATGATAACATATTATCTAAATGATTACCATGTTCAGCCATATCTCTAACTATTTTTAATCCCAATAGATCTCTGTAAAATTTTAATGAACTTTCCATATTTTTTACTACAATACCAACATGTCTTACTTCTTTTATCAATGGATGAACATACGATCACTATTATAATATACTTATCAAGATTTTAGAAGAATATATGAATAAAAAAATAGAATTAATTAAAAAAATTAAATTAGTAATATCAGATGTGGATGGGGTATTGACTGATGGAGGAATGTATTATTCTGTAAAAGGTGATATTCAAAAAAAATTTCATGCTAGAGATGGTATGGGTATAGCGATATTACAAAGAAATGGAATTCCAACTGTCATAATTACAAAAGAAAAAAATGAAATTGTAAAAAAATGGACATCAAAAATGAATGTTGATAAATTATTTCAAGGAATAAAAAAGAAAGAATTACTACTTCCAAAATTATGTAATCTTTATAATTTGAATAAAGAAAATATTGCATACATTGGTGATGATGTAAACGATTTAGAAATTATGAAAAAAATTGGATTTTCAGTGACTCCCAAAAATGGAAATATTGAAGTAAAAAAAATTGCTAATCACATATCAAAAATTAATGGTGGAGAAGGAGTGCTTAGAGAAGTTTGTGATCTATTAATTTCGACAAAATTTGGCAAAAAGAAGAAATTATACTAAATACACATTTATAAAAAATTATTTTTAAGAAAATGATATGGTTCTCATAACTGCAGAAATAGGAATTAATCATAATGGAGATATTGAAATTGCTAAAAAATTAATTGATATGGCTAAACAATGTGGGTGTGATGCAGTTAAATTTCAAAAAAGAACCATAGAAAAAGTTTATTCGAAAGAAGCATTAGATGTTATAAGAGATAGTCCATGGGGTAAAACTAATAGAGATCAAAAAATGGGTTTAGAATTCAATAAAAAAGAATATGATATAATTAATTCTTACTGCAAAGAAAAAGAAATTAAATGGTACTGTTCTGCATGGGATATAGATAGTCAATTATTTTTAAGAAATTATAATTTAGAATATAATAAAATTGCATCGGCAATGTTAACAGATATAGAATTTTTAAAAGTTGTAGCTGATGAAAGAAAATATACTTTTATTTCAACTGGAATGAGTACAATAGAACAAGTTGAAGATGCAGTAAAAATTTTTAGTGATAAAAATTGTCCATTTGAATTACTTCATACTAATAGTACATATCCTATGAAATTGGAAGAAGCAAATTTAAAATGTATTGAAACATTACAAACTAAATTTCATTGTAATATAGGATATAGTGGACATGAAAGTAGTTCATATTTAATTTGTATTGCAGCAGTAATGTTAGGTGCAACATCAATTGAGAGACACATTACATTAGATAGATCAATGTATGGTTCTGATCAATCTGCATCATTAGAAAAAGCAGGTTTAGAAAGACTAGTTAGAGATATCAGAAGATTAAATATAATTTTAGGTGACGGAGTTAAGCGTATTTGGGATTCAGAAATTCCAGTAATGAAAAAACTTAGAAACATAGATTAAACTATTTCATTATAATTCGATTTAATCTACTTTCATCTATAATCATCTCATTATCAAATGATAGTACATGAATTATGTATTTTGCAACTTCTTTAGGATTTAAGAATGTGTTAAAATCTTGATTAGTTGAAATTTTTGCCATGTCAGTTTGAGTAGAAGCTGGAGAAACAGAAATTACTCTAATATTTTTCTTCTTTAATTCTGCATTTAGTGCTCTAGATAATCCCAAAATTGAATGTTTTGTAGTACAATAAATAGATCCATTTTCAAATCCTGAATATGATGATGATGAACCAATCATAACTATTCGTCCCCATTTTTTCTTACTCATATTTCTTGAAAATTCTTTTGATAAGATAAACGGTAATTTTACATTCAAATTCATACATTTTTCATAATCATCAATTGTACTTTGTTGAATAGATTTTATCATGAAAATTCCAGCAGAATTTACAATTATATCTATTGAAAAATTTTTTTCTTTTATATTATTAAGTAAATTTTGTATATTTTCTTTAATTAGAAGATCAGTTGCTAAAAATTCAATTTTAATATTTCTATTAATTTTTTTGAGTTGATTTTTAAGTTTTAGAAGTTTAACATTATTTGTTGATGTAAGAAATAGATTACATGAATTTTTGGCAAATTCTTTGGCAATTTCTTTTCCTATGCCCCCCGTAGCACCAGTAATTAAACAATTTTTATTTTTTAAAATACTAGTCATTAGTTATTTGTCTCCACTCTTTTTCAACTAAATCACATATTAAGTGAGAAACTATTCTGTGTACTTCCTGAATTCGTGCTGTAGATTTTGATTTTATTATGATTGGATTATCAACTATTGATTTTATTTTTCCACCATTATTTCCTAACAGCCCAATTATTTTAGCACCATTTTTTTTAGATGTTTTTAATCCATTTAATACATTAAGAGAATTACCACTGGTTGAAATAGCAATTACAACATCATCTTTTGAAACAATACTTTCACATTGTCTACTAAAAATCATATTAAATGAATAATCATTTCCTATTGATGTAATTATTGATGTATCCGTAGTTAATGCTATAGCTGCTATGCTTTTTCTTTCAAGATTAAATCTACCTACAAATTCAGCAGCTATATGTTGTGCATCTGCAGCACTTCCACCATTACCAAATAACACAATTTTTTTTCCCTTTTTTAATGATTTTATTATAATATTTACACATTCTATAATATCTGAGGATAAATAACTTGAATTTTTAATTAATTGTGAACTTTCTAAGAAATTTTTTTCTATATAATCAACATTAGGATTTTTTTTAGTCATAATTAATGAATTTTAAATAAATTATATAAGTTAAGAACAAAACTACTGATTATAGCTTGTTATGAATTAAATACTAATTTTTTAAATGTATTTTATGTCTCAAATACGTTTAGGTGCATCAAAAACATTTTCAGTTGCTGATGGTGTGAGTATTAAATCAAGACGTAATCATGATGATTGGGGTCAATTTGATGAAGATTGGGGATTTAGAATTCATGATGTTCCAGGAGAATTTAGAACACAATTGAAAAAAGAAAATTATGATTTAGCAAAAAAGGAAGAAAATGAAAAAAAACTAGTTTTAAAATCTATGCCATACAATATTGTTATTGAACCAACTAATTCATGTAATTTACAATGTCCCTTATGTTCTACAGGAATTGGAGCACAAACGCGTAAAAAAGGCATACTTGAATTTGAAAATTTTAAAAAACTAGTTGATGAATTAAAAGATACAGTTTTACAATTATCATTACAAAATTGGGGAGAAGCAACTCTAGTCAAAGATTTACCCAAGATGATAAAATATGCAGCAGATAATGGAATTTTTACACGTTTATCTACAAATTTTTCAGTAAAATACAATGATCAATTCTTTAAAGAATTAATGACATCAGGTCTTGGAATATTAGTAATTGATCTTGATGGAACAGATCAAATAACATATGAAAAATATAGAAAAAATGGAAATCTAGAGTTAGTTTTAGAAAATACAAAAAAAGCAGTAAAAGTTAAAAAAGAAAATTCATTAAAATTTCCAATAATTCAAGCTAGGATGTTAGTTATGAAACATAATGAACATCAAATTGAAGAATTTAGAAAAATATCAAAAGAATTGAATGTAGATGAAATAGAATTAGGAAACATACAAGTTAATCCAAATACGGCAAAACATTGGCTTCCAAGTAATCAAGAATTTGTTTATGAAACGTACTTAAAAGAAAGAAAAGTCACTCCATGTCATTGGCCATGGAGTGGATTAACAATCAATTGGGATGGAGGAGTTTCACCTTGCTGTGTTATAGATGATGAAAAATCTGATTTTGGAGATATTTTTGAACAAGGAATAAAAAAATTATGGAATAATGAATATTATGTATCTGCACGTTCTGTATTTTCAAAAGAAAAAAATAATTCTAAATTTACTATATGTGACATATGTAAAAATGATACACATAATCCAAATTTATTTAGAATTGGTAATACATTTAGTATTACAAGTAACAAAAATGTTCAAGTATTAAATAAATAATTAGATTTTTTCTAATTTTTTAATATATTCATCTACTAATGGATTTACAATACTTTCAGTTTCATCTAAAAAATTTTTCATTTTTTCATTTGTAATTATTGTATCATGAAAACTTCCTCCATATATGAAAAAATTTGCTTCTTTCATTTCATAACCTTTAAGATCAAAATCAAAAGAATGTTCATCTAAAATTGTTAAATATCTATCTAGATCATTAGCTTCAACTGTCATATCAAGTCCATTTCTTATTAGATTAGGTAAATTTTCTATGGAATCTAATTTTTGTATAGATGGTAAAATGGTATAACCTAAATCAGCCATAACTATTGATGGTTTTTGAAAAAATGCAGCTTCTAAACCACTTGTTCCAGATATTGAAATTACAAGAGATGATTTCTTAATTAATTCTTCAATATTTGATGTTGGATGGTATAATCTGACATTAGGAATTTCTAAAATTTCTTTATAATAAGAAATTTCTCTCCATTCTCTCAATTCTTGTGAAAAATGTTCTTTTACATATAATTTAAAACCAATTGGCAATGATTTTGCAATTTGACGAATAATTTCAAGTTGATTAGTATAAAATGGTGCTCCAATTAGAAGTACTCTTTCAGGTTCTTGATGCAATGTGAATAAAATAAATTTTTCATTTGGGTAAATTTCATACTCTAAATTTTTATCAATAAATGATTTTCTCATCCTAGTTTTTAATATTAATTGGGAATATTTGATTAGAACTTTTAATTTGTTTCTCCCATAATAACTGAAATGTGTTTTTATGTTAGAATTATCTGATTTAATAAAATATTCAGATGCTGCTTTCAATTTAGTACTCTTATTTCCACCAAAATCTTTTTGGTAATTTTTTAATTGTTTTGCATTATCTTTAGTTAAAAAATTTCTTAATTCTTCAAAATTTCTTCCTTTTGATTCAATATTTGATAATTTAGGCATACCATCTAGTTTATTGAGTTCTTCTGAAATAGTACATTTGTAAGCAATTTTTGATTGATTAAGCATTAGAATTTTAATTCCCCGTTGTCTACAGAGCTGATAAAAAAGATGTTCTTGATGTAGAGCAGTTTCATGTATTATTAGCACGTCAGGTTTAACTTCATCCAAGATAGATTCATAGAGCTTACATTCTTTTTCAAGAATAGATAATATTTCATTTTGAGAAAATTTATAGAATTCATTATGTTGATAAAATATTCTTTCATTAAATCCTAATTGCCATAGATCTATTGAATATTTTTTTTCAAATTTTTGAAGATAATCTAAATCAATTTGGTTATTTTCTTGTATATGATCATGTAAAAACCATATTTTTTTAAAATTTACAAGATTTTGATCAATAAAGAATTGTTTAGTTCTATTAGTAATATCAATTAGAGCATAAATATCACAATCATATTTCTTTTTTAGACTTTCTGCAATAGCAAAATTTAAAAAAAATCCATTCATCCAAAAAATTATTTTATCTGTCATTTTGATATGCTTAATTTTTTCTATCTGTCTAGTTATATATTTCTGAGAAATTATGACTAGAATGTTAACAATTATCAGTAATTAACATAAATCAACTATGAAATTTACATTTGTATTAAATTATGAAAAAAATTAATGATTTACTTTCATTGAGTATTGCAAATATTGGAGGTTCTGGATTAACTGCCATTTTTTGGTTTATTGTTGCAGCATTACTAGTTCCAAGTGAATATGGCCAAATACAATATTTCCTTAGTATTGCAGGCTTAGCATATACAATTTCTTTACTTGGTACAGGTGAAGTAATTTCAGTTTATGCAGCAAAAAAAATTAAATTAGAATCAACATTAATTCTACTTTCTCTTATTGCTGGGATTGTTGCTAGTATAGTAGTATTATTCTTATTTTCAAAAATAGAAATTAGTTTTTTGATTATTGGTTTCATTATTAATGATATTGCATTAGGTTATTTATTAGGAAATAAATTTTTTGGAAAATACTCAAAATATCTCATTACACAAAAAGGCTTAACATTTGGATTAGGAATTGCACTCTATTTTATTTTTGGAGTGGATGGAATATTATTTGGTTTAGCATTATCACATATTCATTTTATAATTTTAATTTTTAAAATATACAAATCTTCAAAAATTAATTTTCCATTATTAAAAACACGGTTAGGTTTTGTAACTAATAATTATTGGATTAGTACAATCGGTATAGCAAAAAATCATCTTGATAAAATTATAGTGGTACCATTAATTGGATTTGAACAATTAGGAAATTATGCTCTTGCATTACAAGTATACGCTATTTCCATGGTACTTGCAAATATAATTTATCAATATACACTCCCACATGATTCAATAGGTGAAACAACAACAAAAATTAAGGTTTTAGCACTATTTTCATCCATCATCATTACCGTATCGACCATATTATTAGCTCCCTTCGTCATGCCAATAATTTTTCCAGAATATAATGAAGCAATTTCTGCTATTCAAATTATAAGCTTAGCAGTTATTCCATCAACCATAACATTACTTTTAACTTCAAAAGTTTTAGGAAATGAAAAAAGTAGAATTCTTGTTATAACTAGAATTATTTTTGCAGTTATATTCATTGGGTTAGTTATTATTTTAACACCAATTTATGGTATTGCTGGAACTACAATGGGTTTTGTTATTGCAAGTATTACACAATGTTCAATTTTAGTAGTATATTCAAAGTTAAAATAAATGGTTAGAATAATTTTTAAAAAATATATTTAATTAAATATATTTTGAATAGATTTAGGTAAATCGAATCAATGAAAAGAAAGATTCTATTACTATAGTATTTTTAAGTTATCAAATGTTTGATAATAAAAAAATTCTAATTACAGGTGGAACTGGTTCACTAGGCCAAGCATTAACAAAAAAGCTATTAAAAACAAATATCGATACAATACGCATTCTTAGTAGAAATGAGAGTAAACAAGTTGAAATGGAATCTAAATTTCAAGATAAAAGATTACGATTTTTGATTGGGGATATAAGGGATAAGGAAAGACTGATTACTGCATTTGAAGACGTGGATATTGTTTTTCACGCAGCAGCTTTAAAACATGTTCCAGTAATCGAGTATAATCCATTTGAAGCAATTAAAACTAATGTCGTAGGATCTCAAAATATTATCGATGCAGCACTAATTCAAAATGTTGAAAAAGTAATTTGTATTGGTACAGATAAAGCTGTATCTCCATTGAACACATATGGTGCAACTAAATTATTAATGGAAAAATTATTTATTTCTGCAAATAATTATATTAATAGAGAAAAACATAGAACAAAATTCATAGCAGTTCGTTATGGAAATGTTTTGGGCAGTAGCGGTTCAGTCATACCAAAATTTATTGAACTGATCAAAAAAAATAAGGCAGTCACAATAACAGATACAAAAATGACACGATTCACAATTACCATGGATGAAGCATTAGAATTTATTTTAAATGCAACAGAAATTGGTCAGGGATCCGAAATATTTATTCCAAAATTGAAATCATATGAAATGAGCACACTAGTTAATGCATTAACTGAATTACTTGGAGAAGTAAAACAAGAAATTACAGGTATACGTCCAGGAGAAAAACTACATGAAATATTAATTAACAATGATGAAATTCGCTATACATGGAATATTTCTAATATGTATATGCTATCAAATCCACATTACGAACTCTTCAATACACATGATCTATCACAAATGTATGAAGATATCAATAAAGTACAAAATCTAAATGCATATAGTTCAGATATTGCAGAAAAAATTACAACAGAAGAGTTAAAAGAAAAAATTAAAAATTCAAATTTATTGTAAATTAATGTTTAAAGAATCAAAAATCATTTTTGAATTCATTTCTTATTAGAGAAAATTTGTGTATATTCCACCACTTACCCTTACGCCATAATGAATCACGCACTATTGCTTCTTGTTTAAAATTCATTTTTTTAAAAAGATGTAGTGAATTTTCATTATATTCAAAAACTTCAGCATCTATTTTATGTAATTTAATTTTATTAAATCCATAACTAACTAATAATTCTAAAATTTCTGTACCAAATCCTTTATTGTGATATTTTTTTTCTCCTACAATTATTGCAACAGATGCATTGTTATCTTTTGAATTGACATGAATTAAACCACAAATGCCAATGGATTCACCTAGTTTGTTAGTAATTAAAAACATGATACGATCAGAAATTTTTTGAATATTTTGTTCATACCATTGTTTCTGATTTTTCATGTTTAGAAGAACATATTGAGTATTAAATGGCCATATTTCAGTCGAATTTCTCCATTTTTGTAAAGTTTTTAGATCACTTTTTTTTATACTTCTAAAATTTACTTGTTTACCAGATAATGTAAAATTTTTAGAGGATTGTTTGTTCATATTATTTTCCAAATTTGTTAACTGAATTAATAATAAAATCGATATCAGAATTGGACAAATTAGGATGAGTTGGAAGAGCAACTATTGAATTTCCAACGCTTTCAGTTATAGGAAGAGACGTGGAATCATCATACATAGAAAACTTATGAATTGGTCTATAATGTATTCCAGTTTCAATACCAATTTTTTTCATATTATTTCGAAATTGATTTCTATTTTTTACTCTAATCCAATAAAAATGATAAACTGAATTTTTATCATAAGGCATTTTTTGTTTTAGATTAATTTCATCATGATATCTTTTAGAAATCTTTTTTCTAATATTATTTAATTTATCTAGTTTTTTTAATTGTACCAAACCTATTGCAGCTGAAAATTCATTCATATATACATTTGAACCAATTTCCTTAACATCATAAAAAACATCTTTTCTATTGGTAATCCCACACCATCTTTTAGCTGAAAAATATTTTCTTAAATTTTTAAAATTAGATTGATTGATCGAGATTAAACCACCGGATGGCATTGCTAGATTTTTTACAGGATGAAAGCTGAAACACACCATATTACCATGTGTGCCTATTTTTTTACCATTAAAAACAGCACCACATGCATGAGCAGCATCTTCTATTACAATTAGATCATGTTTTTTTTTAATTTTATTTATTTTAGTTAGATTTACAGGCATTCCTGCAAAATGAACAGGTACTATTGCACATGTATTCTTTGTAATTTTTGTTTCAATATCTTCAGGATCAATACAAAGAGTTTCAGGATCTATTTCTGCAAATATGGGTTTACCACCATTAGAAATTACTGCATTAGCTGTACTTACAAAAGAAAGTGATGGTATAATGACTTCCTTATTTTTAATATTTATTGCAGATAATGCAAGATCTAATGCAGCAGTTCCACTATTTACAGCAATACAATCTTTTGAACCAATATATTTTTGAATTTTTTTTTCAAATTTATCAACATAACCTGTTCCAGCACCAGATGCCCAAAAACCACTATTCAAAACATTGACAACTATATTTTTTTCTTCACCAGAAATTACTGGATCAAATAATTTAATTTTTTTAATCATTGTAATATTCAGTTGAAAGTTTTGAATATATTATAGAATTCCACCATTTTCCTTCACGCCATACCTTATCTCTTAATACACCTTCTTTTACAAATTTTAATTTCTCAAATAATGTAATATTTTCTTTAGATATTTCAAAAATTTCAACCCATAATCTATGTAGATTAAGTTCTTCAAAACCATATTCAATAATTGCATTAATTGTATCTGTAGCTTCTTTTGTTTTTTGCCAATTTTTATTTGCTAAATAAATTGAGATTTCTGCATGTTTGTTTTTCCAATCAATATATGTTAAACCTGTAACTCCAACTATTTTTTTACCATTTTTACTTACTACTCCAAACATGATATGTTTTGGTGGATTTTCTAAATGAATTGATTCAAACCATTTCTTTTGATTTATCATACTGAGTAATCTGTACTCTCTAGTAGTTTTTCTTACATGCTTACTATTTCTCCAATCTCTTAAAATTTTTAATTCTTCCACTTCTAATGATCTTAATTTAACATATTTCCCTTCAAACATAGTAAATAATGATTTTTATCATAGATAAATAAATATCCTAAAAGCTTAGTTAGTTTTGTATACTAATATGAATTATCTATTCTGTGCACATAGAAGGTGGGCTTTAGAACTCTATACAAAATTAAATAAAAAACATAAAAATATGATTTTATTAGATAACCCAAAAAAACTCAAACTTAATTATATTAAGAAAATTAATCCTAAACTAATTTTTTTCCCAGATTGGTCTTGGATTATTCCGAATGAAATAGTACAGAAATACCAATGTATTTGTTTTCATGAATCTAATTTACCTAAATTTCGTGGTGGTAGTCCAATACAAAATCAAATTATTAGAGGTATTAAAAATACTAAGACCTCCTCTTTTATTATGAATGAAAAACTTGACGCTGGTGATATATTACTTCAAAAAGATTTATCTTTAGAGGGATCGTTAGATGATATTTTTTCTAGAATGATATCAAATGATTATTTTTTAATAAATAAAATAATCAATGGTAAATTTAAAAAACAAAAACAAACTGGTAAAATTACGACTTATAAGAGAAGAAAACCAAAAGAAAGCGAATTGATTTCATTAGATTTTTCTAAAAAATATCTTTATGATTTTATACGAATGCTAGCTGATCCTTATCCAAATGCATTCATCAAAATAGGAAAAAAGAAAATTATTTTTAAAGATATAAAATATAATAGAAAAAAATTAGAATTTAAAGGAGAAATAATTTGAAAATTCTTGTAATTGCTGCACATCCCGATGATGAAGTTTTAGGAATGGGTGGAACTATTACAAAATATGTAAAAAATGGAGATAGTGTAAAAATAATTATAATGGCTACAGGTATTTTTTCTCGCCGTTCTTCTAATAATACAAATGATAGTGTATACGATGTAGATGAAAATGTTTTAGAAAAAATGTCAAAACAGGTACAAAATTTGCAAAAAGATGCCATTAAAGCTTCAAAAATAATGGGAGTAAAAGACATAGAATTTTTAAATTTTCCAGATAATGAAATGGATAAAAAATCAAATTTAGAAATAACAAAAAAAATAGAGCACATAATATCAGAATTTAAACCAGATATAGTTTTCACACATTCACAACATGATGTCAATATTGATCATAGAATGATATATGATGCAACAATAACTGCAACAAGACCATTTTCTAAATTCAAAGTTAAAGAGGTAATATCTTTTGAAGTACCATCATCTACAGAATGGTATTTTCCATCAAAATTCTCTCCAAACATGTTTATCGATATAAATAAAGAATTACCTACAAAGATCAAAGCATTGTCGGCATATAAAACAGAAATTAATAATTTTCCACATCCAAGATCAGTAGAAGGTATAGAAATTATTGCAAAGCATTGGGGAACTGTTTCAGCATGTAATGCAGCTGAAGCATTTTGTATTGTACGACAACTAAAAAGCAATATTTGAATTCTCATTAGAATATTATTAAAAATATCAAAATTTTATTCATATGTTATTTCAAACATATGAATATTATGACCTCTAGTATCTAAAACATAAAGTATATTTTCATTTATTTCAATTTGGTCAATAGCAGAATCAGAACCAGGTATTTGAATAAAATATTCAAGTAATAAATTTCCATTAAAATCAAATATTTTAAGAATGCCAGCATCTAAGAGAAATATACTATTTTCATTTATTGCAGAACCGGATGTAGTACCAGGAGAAGTTGAAAAACGTTGTTCTATAACTCTTTTTTCTTTATCAATTAAAAGAAGTTCATGAGGATCATGGTCAATATGTGTACCTGATGCAACTAAATATTGATCATTTGAACTAAGAAAATGAAGATTTTGTATTCCTTCTAATTTGTAAATGAAAGTTGTATCATGATCAAATACTTGAATAGATTGAATTAAAGGTTCGATCACATAAATAAAATTTTCATCAGATAGAAGATCACGAGTCCAAGTTACACTAAATTGATCAAGAAAATTTCCATCATGATCAAAAGATTTTATTATATAATTATATGATTCACTAATAAAAAAATATTCATCAGTAATTGCTATTCCATAAGCACCATTTACTTCGACAGGGATTACAGATAACAAATCTAAATTTTTAGAAAAAATTTGTATTCTATTATTTTCACCATCTAAAACATATAATTTTTCATTAAAAAAATCCATACTCTTTGGAGTATCAAATTGTGTAGGTTGATCTCCTAATTCACCAATAGTTTTGATAAATATTATTTTTTTAGGTAGTTTTGTTGATTCAGTATTTTCAATAGGTGTTGATTCAGTATTTTCAATAGGTGTTGATTCAGTATTTTCAATAGGTATTGATTCAGTATTTTCAATAGGTATTGATTCAGTATTTTCAATAGGTGTTGATTCAGTATTAAAAAATACAAACAATAAAGATATTGATATAGTTAAAATTGCTAATAAAAAGAAAACTTCTTTTCTCAACATAATTAAATTAAAAAATCTAAGTTAAAAAAGTTATAATTTAGTAAAAAATATTATTCAAAATCTAAAATACCATCACCAATTTGAATGTCTTTTGTAGATTTTTTTCCATTAACAGATAAAAGAAATCTAGGCTCAAGTCCTCTTAATTTATTTCCAGGTCTAAGAATATCAAAATTATAACCCTCTTGTAAAATTTCCCCCTTCATAATTTTTTTAGTTGCTTGTATAGATCGTTTAGCAAATTTTTGTAGTTCTTTTTCTTCATTAAGAACAAATTTATTTTTATCACCTTTTGCTCTATCTCCATTTCGAATAGAATCTATCATTTGAGATAACTCATTAGGTGTAAGCGCAAATTTATGATCTGGTCCTGGAAGATTTTTATCAATTGTAAAATGTTTTTCTATTATACTAGCACCTAAACCGATTGCTAATACTGGTCCTACTATTGGTTCAACACTATGATCAGAAAGTCCTACAGGAACATTGTATTTTAATTTCATTTCAGGTATTACATTTAGATTCAAGGATTGGAGTGCACTTGGATATTTTGATGTACATTGTAAAAGAGCAATATTATTATGGATTTTTTTAATAAGATTAACTGCAAAATCTATTTCTTCATAAGTACTTGCGCCAGTTGAAATAATTAGTGGTTTTTTGGTTTTTGCAAGAAATTCAATTAAACGTATATGATTTATTTCAAATGAAGCAATTTTATGAATTGAAACAAATGGATCAATTTCTTTAGCATCTTTCACTGAAAATGGAGTAGACATAAAAAGAATTTGTTGTTCTTCTGCATATTTAGCGAGTATAGAAATCATGTTGTAAGGCATTTCTAAATTTTTAAAAATTTTATTGATATCCTCATCAATTCCTTGTTTAGACAGATAATTGCTCGAACCTGCATTTGAAACATAAGTTTCCTCAGCACGATACGTTTGAAATTTTACAGCATCAGCTCCAGATGAAGCTGCAATTTTTATTAGTTCCTTACCTCTTTTAATATCATCATCATAGTTACCACATTTCCAATTAGAACCAGCTTCTGCAATGATAAATGTTCGTGAGGAATTCTCTAAATCAATAAAAGAATCAAACATACGTTACTAATTTTTAAGGCATAAAAAAATCTTTTAGTGTTTTTATATTAATTTAATTTTTAGAAGTTATTTGATTAATTTTTTTAAGTTCAGGCTCTTTTACAAATAGTTCAAGAATGTTTTTAAGGAGAATGGGTCTATTTTTGATTTTTATTGTTAATGCTTGAACAAGTTTAAAATCTTCAATAAAATCAATAGTCCAATGTAAGTATGAATAATCAATAGTATTTTCTATACATTTAGAGCTAAATTTATCTGGGTTATTATGAATATAGGGTGTTACGTGTTCTCGATCAAACAAAGTTTTAGCATTTTTCCACATATGTTCTAAAACAGAAAATGAGAAAATTTCAACTTCAGTACCATATGGAAATGTTCTTTTTGTAACATTATTTACATAATCAAAATTTTCTTTTTTATAAAATTTTATTATGTTATCAAGAATTTTAGGATCCAATAAAGGGTTATCAGCTGTAATTCTTACAATATGATTTAAAGAAAATTTTTTAGCACATTGATAATATCTGTCTAATACATCATTACTACTACCTCTGAATAATTTAATATTATTAGATTTAGCAAATTCTTCAATTACATCATCTTCAGAATTAGTGGTAGTGGCAATAATTATTTCAGTTAAAAATTCACTATATTTCAATTGTTTAATTAATAATGATAAAACAGTATCTTCATTTAATTTCATTAAAACTTTACCAGGTAATCTTGTAGAACCCATTCTAGCTTGAATTATTGCAGAAATATTTGTCATTAATTATCTAAGTATAACTAATGTAAAAAATATTATGTTCATTAAGATATAAAATTATGTTCCATTAATAGATAGAAATAATTAATAAGAAATTAAAATTAACATAATGAAAATTTGTAAAGAGTGTATTCAACCAGATACTAGACCAAATATTTATTTCAATGAAGAAGGGGTTTGTGGAGCTTGTATTTGGGAGGAAGAAAAGAAGAAAATTGATTGGAAAACTAGAGAAAATGAATTACAAGAAATTGCAGATTGGGCTAAAAATACGTCAAAAAATGGCTATGATTGTGTAATTGGTGTAAGTGGAGGTAAAGATAGTCTTAAACAAGCAATTACAGCACGAGATCGTTTAGATTTACATTGTTTACTAGTTAATTGGGAACCAGAAAATATTACAGAAATTGGAAAACAGAATAGAGAAAATCTAAAAAAATTAGGTTTTGATATGATCACATTTAGACCAAATCCAAAAATTATGAAAAAATTGATTAAACGAGATTTTTATAAATATCTAAATCCAATTCGACCAACAGAATTTTGTTTAATTGCATGCACGTACATTATTGCAGATAAATTTGATATTCCTTTAGTTATACAAGGTGAAAATCCAGCATTAACTCTTGGAACATCAATTTCAGGTTTAGGTAGAGATTACAATTGTCTTAAAATGGATAAACTACCAACAGTCTCAGCAGGAATTAAAGAATATACAGAATTAGAAGGGATTTCTGAAAAAGATTTATTCTTTTATCATTATGATAGAAAGAATTTAGAGGAGAAGAAATATCGTGGAATTTGGATAAACTATTTTTTAAAAGAATGGTCACTTCATGATAATGCAATATTTGCAAAAAAATATGGTATGATTGAACGTGAAGAACCATTTGATCCAAATTCAATTGGAACATATGTAAAATATTCACAATTAGATTCAGATATTGTTCAAGTTAATCAGATGTTAAAATTTATAAAATTTGGTTTTGGACAATGCATGGATCATGTATGTTATGATTTAAGAGAAAATAGAATTACGAAAGAACAAGGAATTGATTATGTTAAAAAATATGATGGTAAGTGTTCTGAACTTTATATTAAAAAATTTTGTGAATATATAGAAATTAGTATAGATGATTTTTGGAAAACATGTAATCAGTTTAGAGGTTCAATGTGGAATAAAAATTTAGATGGAAGCTGGCACAATACATGTTCAGATATGCTCAAATAATTAAATATTTGATATGTAATGTACTAAATTAGATGAGGCATTTCCAATATTTGCTAAATATTGATTTAGAAAAATTTGGGAATTATTAACAATATTATTATAAAAATTATTATCAGATAAAAGTTTTTTAAAATAATAATCAAAATCATCAGATGAATTCAAATTAATCAATGCATTTTGTTTTACAAAATCAAATTGAATAATATTATCATCTAAAATAATATTTACGACAGGTTTTTTTAACAACATTGATTCCATTATAATGGTTGAAGGGTCGTATCCTTCTGGAGATATATTTATTATAAAAGTAGATATTTGAATCAAATTTTCAATTGGTGTTATTTGATGAATTTGTATTTTTGAAGATAATTTTTTAATTTCTTGTTTTAATATATCATTATGTGGATCATTACCAGGATGTAATTTTACTAATATTGTTAAATTAAGATCATATTCAAAACATTTTAAAATTTTTTTTAAAATATCATGGTATTTTTCATAGGAGTTAGAATTTTTATGTCCTGAATTATCAATAATGGGGCGTAAACAAAGTAAAATAGTTTTTTTTAAATTTGGATGAATTATTTTTTTTTGAAAATAAGAATCATGTTTTGGACTACCACATTCAATAATCCTATTCTCGTTAATTTGATGTTGATCTACTAAATATTTTTTCTGAATTGGTCCCCATAAAGCAATTTTTTCAGGAAATAAAGAATACATACTAAGAATATCATAACGAGAAATTTCAGGTAAATAATTTGCAAAAGCATGCTCAAGCATTATAGATTGAATATCATTTGTTTTTAAAGCAAGAATAGTTTTTTCAGTTTCCCCCATTACATTAAGTGACATAATACATTTTATGGATGATTCAGTTAGAAATTTTTTTGTACCATAAATGAGAGAAATATATTCAGAAACTCTATTGGTAAAAGTTTTTTCTAAATCATTTTTAATAAATGACCAAAAAGAATCATCATTAAAAGTAAAAATTTGTTGTAATTTTGGATTTTTAAATAAAGTTTTTATTTCAAATATAATTTGATTTTCGATTTTTAATAATTCATTTTTTTCTAACGTTGATATTAATTTTGAAAAATTTAAAACTTTTACATTATTTTTTTTTAAGATAGATCTAGATTTTTTATTCCAAACTGCAGATTTTCTATTATTAAAAACAACAACATTCATATTTTTTTTAGAAAATTCAAAAAATAAATTTTCAAATTGAGATGGATTAAATTCTACTAATAAAATAAGATCTTTTTCTTTAGATGAATTATACCATAAATCATTTAAAGTACATAAAATATTTTCAAAGATTTTTTTAGACTTTTTAAAATAATTTCTTGAAATTGAAAAAGAGATAGGAATGTTTCCTAAATCAAATTTTATTGGAATATTATCATAAATCATTTTTTGGGATTTATCATCATTGAATGTACTAAGTTCTAAAGAATCAATATTAAAATTATTAATAATTTCTATAATTTTAGAATTTGCAATAAATTTTTTTGATTTTGAACTTATAATGATTTTTTTAATTATATAAAATTCATAAATATTATTTAAAATAAAATCATGAAATTCACCTGTGTCAAGCAAACTAAAAATATTTATTTTATTATAAACTGGAATTTTACTATCCTCTATTTTGTCATACCAATTATACAATGATACTGTTTTATCAAAAATTGCATTAATCTCATCTTCATTAAGAAAGTCTTCTCCAATATCATGAGATATTTTATTTATATTAAGAAAATTATGAACATTATAATTTAATGAAAGAATTTTAATTTCTTCATTTTTAATCAAAGATTTTAAAATATCAATATCTGGAATTTGATTAAGAATTAAAATTGATGGGGATTTCAATAATTTTTCCATTTTTCCCAATCATAATTACTAAATTCTACATTCATCATTTCATTGTCATTTGGTTTCCATGCAATATCTGCAAGTACAAGGACTTTAGAAATTTCATTAGTAGGATTTACTATTGCTGCAGGTATACCATTAGGAACTGAAATTAATGTTGGAGTATCATCATTAGATGAAATTTCGTGAATCTTACCTTCATTATCTTGAATAATTATAGTCATTTTACCAGAAATACAATAAAAGTATGTGGTTCTATTTTTGTGAAGATGTGGACCTTTTATTTCTCCAGGATTTACTGAATTAACATATACCATTTTTGGATAATTTGGAAATATATTATCCCAATCTCTCCATATTACAGTTAATTCACCATTTACATGAGAATCATTGATATCATGAGTTTGATGTTTTTCTAAATTAATTATAAAATTTTTATCATCCATTTACAATAATTAGCAGTTTTCACCAATAAAAGTTTGGATTTATACATACTATGTAATATATACGATATTTTATTAGGCTAAAAGAAATTAAATCGATATGAAATTATTAGTTACAGGAGGATATGGATTTATTGGAAGTAATTTTATTCTAAAATTATTAGAAGAACATCAAGAATATAAAATTAAGAATGTTGATGCAGAGTTAAATGGTTCTAATCCCAAAAATCTTTCAAAAATTGAAAATCATAAAAATTATGAATTTGTTAAAGGAGATATTACAGATTACAAATTAATGAAAAAATTAATTGATGAATGTGATTTGGTAATTAATTTTGCAGCTGAATCATTTGTAGATAGAAGTATTAATGATGCAAGTCCATTTTTGACATCTAATATTTTAGGTACACATACTATTTTAGATATAATTACAAAAGAAAAGAAAAAGATGATTCAGATATCAACTGATGAAGTTTTTGGTAGTTTACAAAATGGAAGTGCTACAGAAGAATCAAGATTTAACCCTACTAACCCATATGCAGCTACAAAAGCATCAGCAGAACTTTTAGTTAATTCTTATTTTACTACGTATAATTCAAATGTAATAATTACAAGGTGTACAAATAATTATGGTCCAAGACAATTTCCAGAAAAATTAATACCAAAAACTATTCTTTTAGCAGATCAAAATAAAAAAATTCCAATTTATGGAAATGGTAAAAATATACGGGATTGGATTTTTGTAGAAGATCATTGTAATGCAATTTTTAATATTTTAACAAATGGAAAATCAGGAGAATCATACAATATTTCTGCAAGTAATGAAATAGATAATATTGCAATAGTAAAAAAAATTCTTTCATTGATGAATAAATCTGAAGATTTAATAGAATTTGTAGAAGATCGTCCAGGTCATGATTTTAGATATAGTATGGACTCACAAAAAATAAAAAAAGAATTGAATTGGCAAACTAAAGTTAATTTTGAAGAGGGGATTAAAAAAACAGTTAATTGGTATCTTTCCAATAGAGAATGGTGGAAAAATATAGTGAAAAATTCTCTAAATCAAACTCCATGGAAAATTTGATCTTAAATTATTAATATTAACAAATAATCATCTTGATATGAAAGGAATTCTTCTTCATGGAGGTCATGGGACACGATTAAGACCATTAACACATACTGGGCCTAAACAATTACTTCCAATTGCAAATAAACCAATGTCTGAATATTGTATAGAATCTATGAAAAGTGCAGGAGTAACAGAAATTGCAATTATTATAGGAGGAATAGGATCACAAAA
>Ga0233427_10001374_pt1 | contig 26406 bp, 24 predicted proteins | sample SI_118_April2016_5_FD_179885 | JGI IMG/M metagenome (GOLD analysis project Ga0233427, IMG submission 179885) | Seawater microbial communities from Saanich Inlet, British Columbia, Canada - SI_118_April2016_100_MG | ecosystem: Environmental > Aquatic > Marine > Inlet | place: Canada: British...
TCTGTATAAGCTTAACATTACATTGAAAAAAGGGTATAAAGTCATTTCATCGATTTCGGAAGAAATTGGCTTCAGGACTATCGAAGTTGTAGGTGGACAGCTTTTGGTGAATGGTCAACCCATACTGATCAAAGGGGTCAATCGCCATGAACATGATCCTGTAACGGGACATGTTATCAGCCGTGAACTGATGGAAAAAGATATTCAGCTTATGAAAGAGTTCAATATTAATACGGTGCGGACCAGCCATTATCCAACTGATCCATATTGGATTGATCTTTGTGATAAATATGGTTTATATGTCATAGATGAAGCCAATATTGAAAGTCATGGAATGGGTTATCACCCGGAGCGGACTTTGGGCAACAAACCTGAATGGGAGACAGCCCATTTAACACGAATAAAGAGAATGGTAGAAAGAGATAAAAATCATCCATCAATTATTTTATGGTCCATGGGTAATGAAGCTGGCGATGGTGTAAACTTTGTTGCTGCATCCAAATGGATTCATGAACGTGATTCGTCGCGGCCAGTGCATTACGAACGAGCAGAGAATCGAGATCATGTGGATATTTATACACCCATGTATACAGGCGTAGAATGGTTGAAGAATTATGTACAGGAACAGCACGATAAGCCCCTCATCATGTGTGAATACATGCATGCCATGGGAAACAGTTTGGGTGGAATGGCTGATTATTGGGAGTTGATCCGAAAAGAGCCTCAGCTTCAGGGCGGTTGCATTTGGGATTGGGTAGACCAGGGCCTCATCAAAAAAAATGAAGATGGAAGCACTTATTTTGCATATGGTGGGGATTTTGGACCACCTGAAACGCCAAGCGATGGCAATTTTCTGATCAATGGATTGGTTCAACCAGATCGAAAACCAAATCCTCATTTTTATGAGGTTAAAAAAGCCTACCAGAATTTCATCGTAAAACCGTATGGTTTAAATCAGTTCGCCGTTGAAATCACTAATGAGAACTTTTTTACGAATACCAATGGAATTGACATATTATGGATGGTAAGGTCAAATGGTGAAACGCTTCAATCTGGGGCATTAAAAGATCTGGATATTGAGCCGCAAGAAAGTAAAAAAATACTTATCCCAGTTGAGAAATTTGAAATGCTTCCTTTCAATGAATATTTTCTTGATATCGAATTTAGATTAAAGAAAAAGAAGGGGCTTTTGCCAAAAGGATATTTGATTGCCTGGGAACAATTACCGCTCATCAATTTCAATACAATCAAATTAGAATTTGATCTAAATATTTTACATGATAATTATCCAATATTAAATGATGTGACTGAAACAGATAATCAAATTGTAATTACAGGGAAAGATTTTGAGATCATTTTTTCAAAACAAACCGCCACTATGGATTCATGGACTTTTCAGGGAAAAAATATTTTATTGAGAGGTCCAAAACCAAATTTTTGGAGAACACCTACGGATAATGATTTTGGGAATAATATGCCGAAACGAATGGCTGTCTGGAAGCATGCCACCGATGAGGCACAAGTAAATGAGATAAAGGTTGATAATTATGATACAAGTGTTGGGATAGAAGTTTTTTATAATTTTCCTTCAGTTGAATCAATGGGGTCAATTCTCTATGTCATTTACGGAGATGGACGAATTTTGGTTTACAATAAATTTGAAATAGAGAAAGGAACTTTACCTAATATGCCTAAGGTTGGGATATCAATGCAAATTCCTAAAGAGTTTGATGCCATGACCTGGTTTGGCCGAGGGCCCCACGAGAATTATTTAGATAGAAAATCCAGTGCCAAAGTAGATATTTATTCTGGAAAAGTTTCAGACCAAATTCATCCTTATATCCGCCCGCAAGAAAGTGGTAATAAAACAGACGTCCGTTGGGCAACATTTCGAAATGTTGATGGTGATGGATTATTGGTTCGAGGATTACTGTCTCTGAATGCGAGTCATTATTTACAGGAAGATTATGACCATGGTTTTGGAGATATGAAAAGCGGTGCTACCGGCAATATCAAAACCACAAAGCAGCAAAGACATTCTATCGATATGGTGGAAAAAGGATTAATCAATTTGGATATTGATTTAATTCAAATGGGGCTTGGAGGTGAAGATAGCTGGTGGGCGCAACCTTTGGAAAAATACCAGATTAAACCAAAAAATTATGATTATTCTTTTACATTAATGCCCATAAAAAGCGATGAAAATCCAGTTGAATTGAACAAGAATGCTTTTCTTAGATAAAGGATAAATTATTATAATATAACAAATATTGTTTTCCTATAATGAGTATGGTAAGACAAACATTATGTAAATAAATTGATGAAAATTTCCGTCGTTATTCCCACCTACAACCGAAAGCATACCTTACCCCGCGCACTCAATTCTGTATTAGCTCAATCCTACCAACCATTTGAAATTATTGTCATTGATGATGGTTCAACCGATGGCACTTTTGATTGGATAAAGTCAAAATATCCTTCCATCAAGTTGTTGGAATCTCTTAAACCTTCAAAATCTTTGAAAGGTTATTCCCCAAAGGGAGTCAGCGTTGCTCGGAATGTTGGGATAAAGCAATCCAAAGGTGATTGGATTGCTCTTCTGGATTCGGATGATGAATGGACTCCAGATAAACTGATAAAACAAGTTCAATTATTGAAAAAAAATAAAGGGTCGGTATTTTGCCACACGAATGAAATCTGGATTCGTAATGGTGTTCGAGTAAATCAGCACAAGAAACATCAAAAATATGGTGGTTATATTTTTAAAGAGTGTTTAGACATTTGTAGAATATCTCCATCATCTGCACTTATTCATAAATCCATATTTGAAGACATTGGTTTATTTGATGAAAGTTTAAAAGTATGTGAAGATTATGATCTTTGGTTACGCATTGCATCAAACTATCCTGTTCTGTTCCTGGATGAATTTTTGATAAAAAAGTATGGTGGACATGAAGACCAATTATCTAAAACACCGGAGGGCATCGAACAGTATAGAATTAAATCATTGGAAAAAATAATGAATTCTAATTTGCTGTCAGAATCTCAATTCCAAGTTGCAAAAGATATGCTGATTACTAAACTACAGATCTTTGCCAATGGATTAGAAAAAAGGCGAAAAATTGATGAATTCAATGCTATTCAAAAAAAGATTCTATATTGGAATAATATGACTTTTTTAATTTAGATTCACATGGTTAAAAGCTTTCTCTTTATTTAATGAGTTTAATTTTTGTTCAAATCGTTTTATAAATGATAAACAATCACTTGGTAATAGATAAATAATGGTAAAAAATATTTTTATAACGATGACTTTTTTTGTCACAGGGCTTCTTGCCCGTGAATGGGTGGAAACCGGTACATCTCGTCCATCTGAACCCGTATGGGTCGTCAATACAGTCTCTGACAATCAATTAGAGATTTCATTTGATCTTGGTGGTTATTTTGTAGAAGACCTTCCCAATGGTAAAAACAAAATTACATTCCCTGGTGGAGTTCCCAATCTTGAGGTAGGGACTCCTGATCTTCCAAAAATGGCTCAATCGATAATAATCCCCGATTTAGCTCACATGGAATTATCGATTGTTGAATCAGAATTTGTAGAATATTTTATGGAAAACCTGATTTCTTCAAAAGGGAATTTGACCAGAAATATTAATCCCGCATCCGTACCCTATACATTTGGACAAGCCTACGAAACAGATGAATTTTATCCCCAGGATATTGTATCTATGCGCAATCCTTATATTATGCGGACGGTTCGGGGCCAAGCTATTGTTTTTCAACCCATCCAATATAATCCAATCCAAAGGACACTACGTGTTTATACCCATATTAAAATAAATATTCAGCAAAATGGCATGAGCCAAATCAATCCTTTAATCCGCCGTCCAGCCAAAAGCGGATCACGTGAATTTGAAAATATTTACGCTGAACATTTTCTAAATTATTCAACAAACAGCAGATATGAATTATTGGGAGAGGAAGGTCCCATGCTGGTGGTTTGTTATGGCGAATTTATGGAGTCCATGCAACCATTTGTGGAATGGAAAAACTATAAAGGTATTCCTACAGAAATGGTGGATGTAGCTGATATTGGCGGCACTGACGAAATTGAAGCGTTTGTAGAAACAAAATACTATGATGATGGTATTGCCTTTGTTCTCTTTGTAGGTGACATTGATCAAATTCCGTCTCCTCGTTATTCTGATGGCGCAGGGTCAAATAGTCCGGCAGATCCATCTTATGGATTTGTGGCTGGAAGTGATTATTATCCTGAAATAATAATTGGGCGTTTTTCTGCAGAAAATACATCTCACGTGGAAACAATGATAAATCGCACAATAGAATATGAAATGGACCCCGACCCCACTGCTGACTGGTATAAAAAAGGTTCAGGGTTTGCGTCAGATCAAGGTCCAGGTGATGACGGGGAATTAGATTATGAACACTTGGACAATATCCGCGATGACCTTTTAGGTTTCACCTATATTGAGGTGGACCAAGTTTATGACCCATCGGGAACTGTCGAGGATGGTGAAGTAGCTTTAAACGAGGGCCGTTCAATTGTCAATTATACCGGTCATGGTTCCAACGGATCGTGGGGGAATGGTTGTCCCATGAACCAGACAGACGTAAATGGTTTGGCTAATATGGGTATGTACCCGTTTATTTGGTCAGTAGCCTGTGTGAATGGAGAGTTCCATATTGGGACTTGTTTTGCAGAAACATGGCTTCGTGCCACTGACGCTAATGATGTACCAACCGGAGCGATTGCTGTTCTAATGTCCACCGTGAATCAAAGTTGGAATCCGCCCATGGATGGCCAGGATGAAATGAATGATATTCTAGTGGAATCATATGAAAACAATATAAAGCGTACTTACGGCGGATTATCCATGAATGGAGTGATGCACATGGTTGATAGTTATGGGACAGCCGGTGAAGAAGAAATTTTATACTGGACAATTTTTGGTGATCCTTCTGTTGTAGTTCGAACAGATACACCAACAGATATGACCATTTCCCATAATGATGTAATAATTATCGGTGCAGAAGAATTCAGTATTGAAACGGGAATGGCGGCAGCACTCGTGGCAGTTTCCCGGGATGGTGAATTATTGGCATCAACCTATACAGATGCCACCGGTGGCATCACCCTTGAATTTGAAACACCATTGGAAATTCCAGGGCCAGTGGATTTGGTTGTAACTGCCTTCAATAAAATGCCCTACGAAACAACAGTGAATGTAATCGCCCCTGATGGTGCCTATATGCTCATGGGTGATATAGCAGTAACTGGCGGTGCAGATCAAATTCTCGACTATGGGGAAACAGGAAGTCTATATACAACATTCGAAAATGTTGGACAGGATCCTTCAGGAGATTTGACTTTTACCCTGATTCACGAAGCTGGGATGGTTACATTGAGCTCAAATATAATTCAAAACGGTTCCGTAGCAGCCGGGACAGAAGTGATGATTGGTCCATTTGAATTCCAAGTCAGTTGGAATGTGGATGATGGTGGACTAATTCCATTCGTTATACAGGCAACTGATAATATAGAAACGTGGGAATACGAAGTAAATATTCCTGTTGAAGCGCCAGATTATAATTTGATGTCTGTCGATTTTCTTGATTTAGGCAATGGAACTCTAGACCCAGGTGAAAACACCACCATGCAACTGGTCCTGACCAATGTAGGCCATTCACCAGTAAGTTCCCCAACTTTTGAAGCAACTACCAGTGATCCAAACATAATTCTGGGTACCGTGGAAAGTGATAATGCATACTGGTGGGAAATTGGTAGTCAGGTTACTATTACTATTGATGTTGCTGCAGTAGATGACGCGCCTATTGGTCACACAGCCTTGTTAGGAATAATTATTGGATCAGGTGGAACAAATTATGAAAATGTATTTCCTGTCCCCATAACACTTGGTCTTCTCATAGAAGATTTTGAATCAGGATCATTTACGTCGTTTGATTGGATTCAAGGAGGCGATGCTGAATGGACCATTGACAGTGATTCTTATTCCGGCAATTATTCAGCAAAATCCGGTACTATAAGTCATAATCAGACTTCAGAATTATCCATTGAATTGAATATCCTTTACGAAGGGGAGACCTCATTTTGGGCAAAAACATCTTCTGAGCAAGGTGGCACGGGTAATATATATGACTACCTTGAATTTTATATCGATGATGAAGCAGCTGAATTAAATATTGGTGGTGAATTAAACTGGACAGAATACACAGTAGATATTCCGGTAGGAGAGCATTCATTAAGATGGGTTTATCAAAAGGATGGCGAGCAGAGTTCGGGTCAGGATTGTGCGTGGCTAGATAGAATTGTATTCCCAACTGGTTCTATTCCGCCTCTTAATATTGATTTTGGGGATGCCAATTTAGATGGGTCGATAAGTATTTTTGATGTTATCCTGACCGTTAATTATGTGATTGGTCATATTGATTTTTCTATCGAACAATCTCAAAATGCTGATATGAATCTTGATGGAATTGTAAATATTTATGATGTTTTCATCATTGTAGATATGGTGATGGCGAATTAAAACACATTAGTAATTCATTAAAAAATAGCTCCAAATTCAGGGGCTATTTTTTTGGAATATTTTGACTGATTCACTCACCATAACATCAATTTTCTTACTCGGATGCCTTCACGCGCTCGAGCCAGGGCATGGTAAAACTTTTTTATTAGCATATACTATTGGTGGAAAGCTTGATTTTAATAAAATACTTCTCCTTACGGGCAGTTTACTCGTCTCCCATTTTTTAGTATTAACAGGGATTGCAATTGTATTCAACCTGGTCTTGGCTGAATTTGTTAATGCATTCATTCATGATATTTCTCATTGGCTTGGCCCTGTAATTATCTTGGTATTTGGATCCTATATCTTAGGTCGAGCGTTATATAAATCAAGACATATACATTCTGATGAATGTGGCCATAAACATAACAAATTTCATGATACAAAAGTTGAAAATCCAATCACTGTAGGAATCCTGACAGGTATGCTTCCTTGTGCATCATCATTTGCAGTCGTGATAATGACAGGAATGACCCCAACCATTAGCGAAATTACTCAATTCATTTCCATTTATGTTTTGGGGATTGCTTTAGTCCTATTTATAGTTGTGATAACTTTTAATTACACTAAAAATATATTTATTGAAAAAATGAGTGATTTCAAATTTAATATTAACCCGGAACTGGTAAGTGGTTGTTTAATCATGATGGTTGGGTTTATATATTTAAGTTATAACTGGATGGGACATATTCATTAATAAAGAGACAAAAATGCGTAATGCTTTAATAATACTATTCTCTTTTTCGTTTCTTTTTTCCGGTGACGGGAAAGCTTATAGTGTTGATTTAGATAATGCAACGCTCAAGTGGACAGCAAATAAAGTTACCAAAAACCATTGGGGATATATTTCAATGAAAAGAGGAAATATTGTCATTGATGGAAAAAATATTATTTCGGGAGAATTTCAAGTAGATATGAATTCTATTGTAGTTAGGGATATGGATGAAAGTCCTTGGAGAACAAAATTAGAAAATCACCTGAAATCTAGTGATTTTTTCTATGTAGAAAAATTTCCTACTTCTCAACTGACTGTCACCAAAGTCTCTTTTAATCAGGGCGCATTTAAGGTTATGGGTGATTTAACCATTCGAGGCATCACCCATTCAGTTGAATTCCCAGCTATTATTAATTTTTCTGATTTAGGACCTCGGGCTACAGGGCAGATTAAAATCGATCGTACATTGTTTGATGTGAATTTCAGATCTGGAAAATTTTTCACAGATTTGGGTGATAAAATGATTTATGATGAATTCACCATAGATTTTGAAATAAAGGCAAATTAATTTTTGTCTGAAAACAAATATATTTAACACGACTTTAACCACAGGACTGAAATGAATATTCATAAACGGGTGACACCAAAGTGGTTTATTTTTAGGCTCCTAATATTTAAGATAATTATCTTGGCCCTAAGTTTTGGACAATCAAATTATTTAACGAACTTTAATCCCGACTCCCTTAGATTCAAAACGGCTACGGCAGTCCGGTGTTCAGAAGCACCGGTCATAGATGGTCTTCTGGATGACCCTGTTTGGCAATCAGCGCTACCGGTAGATGAATTTTTTCAGATTGATCCATTGGAACTGGCCCCTCCAGCAGAATCAACTATAACTCGGGTCCTTTATGATGATGAATCACTTTACATCTCATTCAGATCCTATGATTCGCAGCCAGATCAAATCAAACGTGCCCTAGTTCGAAGAGATAATTGGATGGAAGGGTTTAATTCCAATTCTGACTGGGTTGGTTTCTCCATTGATTCAAGGAACGATGATTACAATGGTTATTTTTTTGCAGTAAATGCTTCTGGAGTGAAGATTGATGTCTCCATTTCCGGTCATGAAAATTATGACCCAAGTTGGGATGCTGTCTGGGATGTGGCTGTTGCGTTTGACGAGAATGGATGGACAGCAGAATTTGATCTGCCCTTTGCCATGTTTCAATTCGATAATATACCAGATTTGGTTTGGGGCGTTGAATTTTTAAGGGGAATTCACGGAGTTCAAGAAACTCTCATGTGGCCAGGACGCGCTAAATCAGTGCGTGGTAGTGTGTTTCCACTCGGTGTGCTTTTGGGTCTGAAAAATATTCCTAATCCAAAACAGTTAGAAATAATACCTTATACACTTTTGGGTCACAGTGCAGAAACCCGTCTTGATGTTGGGCTCGATGTTCGCTATGGGCTCACATCAAATTCGATCATGAAAATGACCTTTAATCCGGATTTTGGACAGGTAGAAGCAGACCCATCCGTTTTGAACCTAACAGCGTTTGAAACATTTTATGAGGAAAGACGACCCTTCTTTTCTGAGGGGGCTGAATTTTTTAGTCAGCGTCTATCTCTGTTACATTCCCGAAGGATTGGGAGGGCTCCTAGCTACAACCTACCGGAAGAAGGAGAATTAAAAGATGCGCCGGAGTACACAACAATTCTAGGGGCCACGAAAGTTATGGGTAACACAGCATCTGGTATTAATTACGGTTTAATCGGAGCTGTCACTGCTGAAGAATCAGCCGAACTAGTTATTGATAACGCTGATATCCAAAGTGATAGTACCGTTGTGATTGAACCCAGAACAAACTATACAATTGGCCGCATTGAAGTACCATTAATTAATGATGTTTCCAGGGTAGGACTCATGGTTACAGATGTTTCTCGCAAGAATAACCCTGGAGCAACCGTTGCGGGAATAGATTGGAATCTTGGCTTTTTTGATAATAAACTATTTACAAATGGTCAAATTGTTCGTTCTGATGCTAAAAATATAACGGGAAACGCAATCCGCTTTAACCTGGGATATTTGGATCCGATCTGGTGGAGCGCCCGGTTTTGGTACGGTAATTATGATAATAAATTCGATATAAATGATCTTGGTTATTTACGTCGTAATGATATAAGCTGGGCTGGTGGACGTGTAGAATTTCGAAAGCAGGAACCTTGGGGAAAATTTATTAATAACGATCTAGAATTTAAATATATGCAAGAATGGCGTGGGGATGGTTTGGTTTTAGAGCGAGAGTTTGAAATTGAACAAAGGAATTTATTTAACAATTACTGGACGGCTGGTTTTTTTAGTAAAGTGTTTTTACCTGCTTACAATGATAATGATATTTTCAGGAATGAACAGGCATGGGCTTACGAAACAGAGCTTTGGGGATATGCGGGTCCAAGCTTTAGTACTGACCGCCGGAAAAACCTGGTTATAGATGCAGAAATTGGTACGGGCTATGGTAAGAATAGAGGCCAAGGTTATCGTGTCAGTCTGGGGGCAAAGATAAAGCCTGTCGAACCACTTAATATAGAAATAAAAGCTGTTCAGGACCGGGGCCCTGCCTATATGCAATGGGTAGATGTTGTAGAAACCCAAAACGATACGGTCAGGGTTTATGCAAATTCTTTACTTCTGACGCGGGACGTTACTCTGCGTATGAATTGGACATTTTCACCTGAACTATCATTCCAATGTTTTGTTCAACCATTTTATGCAGATATGAAATATGAAAGTTACTACCGGCTTTTAGCACCGGAGACCATGGATCTTGAAGATTATAATTATCTTAATGATTATGACAATCCTGATTTCATATTGCAGAATACGGTGGGTACTTTTGTACTTCGCTGGGAATACCGTTCTGGTAGCACTATTTTCATCGTATATAATCTAAATGACAATAAATATTATTCCCCTATCGATAAAGCCTGGACAACAGAAGAAGCAAATGCACTTTATTTCAAGCTGAATTACTGGATAAAAAACTAGGAAATGCTTCAAATTCTCCGTTTATTGCTGAATGATTACTGATATTATAAATGTTATTGTATCGCTGCCAAGTCAGCATGTGATCTTCGGAGGTATCAGTACCGTACTTTGCCTCGCTGCAGCATGGGTTTACAGCCATGGTTCAAACAAATTGAAAACTATTATACTTGAAACAATCAGTTGGCTGGTGGTTTTCAATGAGATTGCCTTCCAGTTGAATATGGTCTATTATGGTATCTGGTCTTATCGCACATCTCTCCCCCTGGAAATGTGCTACCTGTCTGCTTTGCTTATTCCTGTTTACACTCGCTTTCAACATTATCGCCCTCTGCAGAACTGGTTCTTTTTTGCAGGTTTTGGTGGCTCATTTTTTGCATTTATTAATACTAATTTATCCGAGATGGCTCAAGTATACATGTCTATTCATTATTTTTTTGCCCATGGTCTTGTCATTTTTGTAATGTTTGCAATTGTGATAGATGGCTACCGACCACGATGGGCTGACTATTTCAATGCCATACAATGGACAACGGTTCTAGTTATATCTATTAGTATTATTAATTTGCTTCTTGGAAGTAATTATATGTTTACCTTTGAAAAGCCACCAGGAATTAATTTTACATTGCTGATGCCGGAATGGCCCTATTATTTTCTGATTATATTGTTTATTGGTCTGATATTTTATACTTTGTTAATGCTTATATCTTTGGTCCTTAAAAAAAAATATAATATTTAATTATTATTTTCAATCAAGTTAGGTTGGATATAGTATCAAAAATTGATTATAGATACTGCTTTTAGATTATTTTAATGTATCAAAAGTAGAATTAGAAGTTTTATTAAACCAATTCATGAAAAATTATAGGTTGAACTTGGATATTATTAGCAGTTAGTAAATTAATAAATAATATATATAAAGTTAATAAAACGATCAAAACGCCTAATTATACCTTGCGAGATAAATATTTTTTTACTAATATTTTGCAACTACTATATGCTATTCTTATGATTTTTAAACAACAAGTATTACTAAAAAATATTAATGCATTTGATGTAATAAGATCTTTTCATGATCTAAAGTTTGTGGAGTTTTTAACTGCGGGACAGCCAGTTAAGATGAACTTTTGGGAAGGAATTGACAATAATAAAAATGCTTCCTTCTCATTCTGGTTCTTTGGATGGAAAACTATAAATGTTGTACACGAGAATTACCGAATTAGTAAAGACCATTTGTATTTTGAAGACAATGGTACTGAATTGCCCTTTGGATTAATCCTCTGGCAGCATCAGCATGTAGTTAAGCCATATGACAATGGAACGGTCATTATAGATAAAGTTTTAATGGATAATTCAGTTCCATTTAAGAAGTTTTGGGTATACCCAATTATGATATTTCCAATTTTTATTCGTCGTTTGACATATAAAATATGGTTCTATTTGTTAAAAAGTAAAAAGGGTATAAAATGAAATTATCATACATAGATCATGTTGCAATAGAGTCAAAAAATATTAAGGAATCTGTCAACTGGTATATGGAGAGTTTTATATGTGACCTAAAATACCAAGACGATTCGTGGGCACTTCTAGGATTCAGAAATTTAGCACTGGCACTAGTAACCCCCGGGCAACATCCTGCACACTTTGCTATAGTGGATGCATCGGTTGGCAATTTTAAGATAACGCAAGTCCATAGAGATGGAGTACGATACATATATAATACTGACCCTGACAAAAATGTTATTGAATTAATAGATAGAAAAACCTAAGGCAAATATGCCAAGCGTGGCCATTTACCAAGAAGAAAATTATTGTATAGTATCGTCCTACACCGAAGATGCTAAAGACTTAGCTGGTAAAGTTCAAGAGCTCTTAAATAAAGGATGGCACTTATCAGGCGGTCTAACAGCATCCAGCAGTATGCTCTTTCAGGCACTCACCAAAATATGAGTAGTATATAAATCATTATCGGACCAACTAAATAATTAAAACCAGTTTCGCTCATTACTCTGCCAACTATCCAAAAGATTTGATTCATGATGGCCATGATAAAACAAGTCTGGCCGTGAAAGTTTCTTTGTTAATTTGCTCAAAACGCTCATAATTTGTTTTTGATTATCCCAAATTTCAGGTAATTTAATTGAGTGAGATATCTTAATTCAAATGATGTTGCCAAAATTTTAGGTGTCAATATTTCCACTCTTAAGCGTTGGACTGAAAATGGGACTATAGAGTGTACCAAAACTGTCGGTGGTCATAGAAAGTTTACCATGCACAATGTCCGTAACTATTATAAGAATCATAAGACAGCAGATAAAAATATTGGGCTTGGTTTAGAATTTTTGAAGCACAAGAAAATATACCAATTAATCAGCAAGAATAAATTTAAAGAGTTAGCAAAAATATTAGCAGAATCAAGTCTTGAATCAGATGATTTGACTGTGAGTACAATTATAAACGGCGCATACATGAAAGATATCCAAGTTGAAAAAATATGCGATGAAATTGTTGAACCAGCTAGCACAATTGTCGAAAATGCCCTTCGACAGGGCTATACCAGCCATATTGAATCATTTATAAGCAGAAAAGTGATTACAAGAGCAATCGAAGGGCTTAATCATAATAAACCAAACGGATCATATAACGGAAAGTCTGCACTTTGTATTAATTTTGAAGATAACCTACCAGATCTGGGAGTAGTGATGTCCGAAATAATATTACGTCACAGTGGTTACAATGTTTTTAATTCTGGTTCCCATGCTGATCTAGGTAATCTAAAATTAGTTGTTAAAAAAAAACAGGTGGATTTGATTTTATTCTATCTATGTAATATGCAATGTTGTATGGCAACTGTTAAAGCCAATCTGGCGAAAACAAAGCATCAGTCTACAGAAATAATTAGTCTAGCACAGCATCTTGGTGTCTCTGTGATTTTTGGCGGAACAGGCCTACAATTTCTTCCCACTCTCGAAACCAGTGTTAACACTACATTCGTTAAATACTCAGATTTAAGACAAATCATCTCTTGATTGTTTAGATTTTAAAAAGGGAAGTTCATTCACAAATTCAATGATTAATTCAGACAGAATTCGTATGCTGAAAAAGGGATTATTTTCTGGTAAAACTGTTCTATATTGGATGAACAGGGATAAGAGGGCATCAGATAACTGGGCTTTGCTTTACGCGCAAAAAATTGCAATAGAAAATAATGCTCCCCTTCTTGTTTGTTTCCAATATATTGGAGATTTTCCAATATCAAATATTAGACAATATGGATTTCTGTTCGCAGGTCTGAAAGAAACAGAGGAGACTCTAAATGCTCTTAATATCAACTTTTATTTACTCCAAGGTAATGCAAACCTTGTTTTAACTGAATTAATAGATAAACAATCTGTAGGCGCAATAGTAGTAGACTATAGCCCTTTGAAAGTGTATCGTAGACGATTGAACCGTGTCAAGGAAAAAGTAGATATTCCAATCTATCAGGTGGATTCTCACAACATTGTTCCTTGCTGGGTCAGCTCTTCTAAAAAGGAGTATGCTGCTTATACTATCCGTAAAAAAATTAATTTAAATCTGGATAGTTTCCTTACTGATATTCCCAAGATAATTTATCATCCATACAGCCATGTGAAAAAAGACAAAATAGAATGGCCAAAGATTATAAATAGATTAAATATTGATCATACAATTCATGAAATAGATTGGGCAAAACCGGGTGAAAAAGCAGCAAAAGAAAGACTAGAGTTTTTAAAAATAGGACTCCAAGGATATAGCTTAAAACGGAACAATCCCTCATTGGAAGGGTTAAGCAATCTAAGCCCATATTTTCATTTCGGCCATATTTCACCCCAGCGAGTTGCGTGGGAAATAAAAAACTCAACATTGCCTATTAATGATAAAGAATCATTTTTGGAAGAAATGGTTATTCGTCGTGAATTAGCAGATAATTTTTGTGAATATGAACCCAATTATGATTTTTTTGAAGGGTTTCATCCTTGGGCACAAAATTCATTAAATGAACACCGTAATGATGAAAGAGAATACCTTTATTCTCCCAGCCATTTTGAAGCAGCGGAAACACATGACCCATTATGGAATGCAGCACAAAATCAAATGAAGAATATGGGAAAAATGCATGGATATATGCGAATGTACTGGGCAAAAAAAATCCTGGAATGGAGTCCGTCCCCTGAAGATGCTCTCCAAACAGCAATAGAATTGAATGATAAATATGAGCTAGATGGTAGAGATCCCAACGGATATACGGGTATCGCTTGGAGCATAGGTGGAATCCATGACAGGGCTTGGTTTGATCGACCAGTATTTGGAAAGATAAGGTATATGAATTATAATGGTTGCAAATCTAAGTTTGATATTAAAAAGTATATCGAAATGTATACTGCATAATTAGCTTATATGTCTGAAAGATCAATCTTAGTTCTACGAACGTATCTATTTGGCTGATTATATCTGAGTGGTACTAAATGTAATTTTAAAATTTATGTTATAATCTAAAAATAAATAATTAATTATATAATATAAAAACGCCCATAACGCCTAAATAAAACTTGAATTATTCCATCCGTATTAATAAATTAAAAGGTGTCTAAGTACAAAAATATTTTTAACATAATTGGTTTTCAAACTGGCTGGTGGGCTTGCGTGTTATCTATGAAAAATGGTTATCCATATCTTGGACCTTTAGTAATGTCGATTTTTCTCTTCTTTCATTTTATCAAATTAGAAAACAGAAATAAAGAGCTATTGTTCGTCTTGCTAGTTGGTTTGATTGGGACTTTTGTGGATACAGTTTTGCTTCAAACAAATATTATTGAATATCGGGGAGGATATACAGATAGCATTGCTCCTCTTTGGATTTCGACTATGTGGTTAGGATTTGCTGCAACGATAAATCATTCATTGGGATGGTTAAACAATAAATGGATTTTATCTTTTACACTTGGTGCAATATTTGGTCCGTTATCATATTTTACCGGAATAAAATTTGAAGCGCTTCAATTTGAAATTTCTGCTCTAACAATATCTGTTCTTGCACTGTTGTGGGGCGGCATGATTCCATATCTTTACTACCTTAACGAAAAAATTGTAGGTAACAAATGAGAAAAAATAGTCTAAAAAACTTTTTTATTTTATCCTTGAGTATTGCATTTAGCGAAACTGATTATGATAGAGTTTATCCATTATTATTATCTCTTAATTCCAATGATGGGTGGACAGATATTAAAGAAATCGATGATTCGACTAATATTAGCATGAAAGAGTTGAGTGAGTCCAAGCTCTATGCGATCAAAGTTGACAAAATAATCGATATCGAACCAGATCAGATTACGGATGTTATCATGGATGTGAATAACTACAACTCCTTCCTTACAAATTCTGAATCATTCAAAAGTGAGGTTATAAACCAGTACGATAAAAATTTGATTGGATATCAATATATTAAAGTTGACATACCTTTTTTTGAAGACCGTGAATATTATTTTAAAATGAGCCGTGAGCAGATCATTGACCAAGATACAACAACAATGTGCTATTGGCTGCTACTTGAGCCTTTTAAAGAGAAAGCTAATAATATCAATGCTATATATCTAGAATATGGTGCAGGAATCTGGAAATCAGAAAAGATTAGCCCAGGTAAATATAATATTTCATATAGACTGTATATGGATCCAGGTGGTTCTATACCCACTTTTGTTGTAGATATAATCAATGAGACAAGCATCACAGGTCTTTTCCAAGATGCTATCAATGAAGCATATAGAAGGCAAAATACGAGAAGTTAATCATTAAGAATTAAAATGAGAGTCACTCTTTATATTTTACTAAATATTATGATTTGTGGTTGTTTTACGAATGAGTCAAAAAAGATGGAATCACTAAAAACTGTTTCGAAAGTAGACATTGAACGCTTTATGGGGGATTGGTATGTTATAGCAAATATTCCCACATTTCTTGAAAAAAATGCTACCAATGCAATTGAATCGTATCGGTTGAATGATGAAGGTAATATTGAAACAACTTTTTCATTCTATCAGAATAGCCCTAAAGGGAAGAAAAAAGTATATCACCCAAAAGGCTTTATTTATAATTCTAACACAAATGCTGAATGGCGTATGCAATTCTTGTGGCCCTTTAAGATGCCATTTCTAATTATTGACCTTGATGATGAATACAGTTATACCGTTATAGGTTACCCTAGTCGGAATTACGTTTGGATCATGGCTCGTAAACCGCAATTACCAGAAAAAACTTATCAATCTATTCTTAAAAATTTAGAGTATGTCGGCTATGAAATATCTCGAATTAATAAAGTTCCACAGGTCTGGTAACATCAGGGAATCTAGAAAGAATTAGTTATGAAAATTGCAATTATAGGCAGTGGAATTTCAGGTCTCACAGCATCCTATCTTCTAAATAAAAAACACGAAATTACGCTCTTTGAGAAAAATGACTATATTGGTGGGCATACCCACACTCATGATATTACTATTGGTGAGCAAACCTTTAATGTGGATTCGGGGTTTATTGTTTACAATGAAAAAACATATCCCAATTTTATAAGATTACTGGATATTCTAAATGTTGAGCGGCAAAAAACAACTATGGGATTTAGCGTAAAGTCAGAACAAAAAAATATTGAATATGCCGGAAATTCACTCAAGTCTGTTTTTGCCCAAAAACGTAATTATTTCCGCCCATCATTTTTGCGAATGCTAACAGACATAATTAGTTTTAATAAAAAAGCAAAAGCAGATTTATCTATATCGCCACAAGTCACACTGGGCCAGTACTTAGACCAAAACTCATTTTCACAAGCATTTATAAAACATTACATAATTCCAATGGGAGCAGCCATTTGGTCCACAACTGCAAAATTGATGATGGATATGCCTGCATTGTTTTTCATTAGGTTTTTTTATAATCATGGCCTGCTTCAAATCAAAGATCGATCAGGTTGGTGGGTAATCAAAGATGGTTCGAAAGAGTATGTAAAAAAAATAATTGAAACCTTTAAAGAACGTATTAGAATGGGATCAGAAATAAATAAAATTAAAAGGTCGTCAGGTAAAATTCTTATCACTCATACTGCAAAGGGCGAGGAAGAAACTTTTGATGCTGTAGTGATAGGAACTCACAGCAACCAGGCTCTAAAATTATTGTCTGATCCAACTGAAGAAGAGCAAGCTATTTTAGGAGCAATTCCCTATCAAACGAATTCTGCTTTGCTCCATACTGACACATCTATCCTACCCAAGCGTAAACTGGCATGGGCAAGTTGGAATTATTATCTTGATCAGGATGAGCAAAAACCTGTTATCTTGACCTACAATATGAATATTTTACAAAGATTAGATTGTGATGAAACATTTTGTGTTACACTAAATAGTAATGATTTAATCGACCAAAATAAAATAATCAAAGAATTGAATTATGAACATCCATTATTTACACATGAAAGCGTTAAAGCCCAAGCACGTAAAAACGAAATTAGTGGTGTGAATAACACTTATTATTGCGGTGCCTACTGGCGGAATGGTTTTCATGAAGATGGTGTCGTAAGTGCTTTGGACGTTTGTAAAAGTTTCGGTATCGAATTATGACTCTATCTTCAGGCAATTATATTTATGAAGGCACTATTCGTCATAGACGGTATACGCCTTTCGACCATTTTTTTACCTATCCGCTATTTATGGCTTACTTTGACATCTCAAAAATTGATGAGATGTTGAAAAAATCTTGGCTATGGAATGTGAATAAACCGTCCCTCATTTCCTTCTATCGTAAAGACTATCATGGCAATTTAAATCAATCATTAGATGAAGCAGTTCGTAGCACAGTGCATGAGAAAACAGGTAAAATACTGAACGGACCTATTCGAATTTTAACTCATTTAAGATACTTTGGTTATTGTTTTAATCCTGTGAGCTTCTACTACTGCTTTGATAAAAGTGATCAAAATGTAGAATTAATTATGGCAGAAGTGACTAATACTCCTTGGCAGGAGAGATATACTTATTTTATTTGGGATAGACCCCAGGGTAAAGATGATTTTTATGCAAGTCTGGATAAAGAATTGCATGTAAGCCCTTTTTGGGGAATGGATCATGATTATGAATGGTTTTTTACATCGCCGAAAGACTCTTTAACCATTAATATGAAAAATTTTAATTCCAACCATAAAGTATTTGATGCAACCTTAATTTTGCAAAGGGCTCCTCTAAACTTAAAAAACTTAACACTACACCTGTTAAGGTTTCCATTTATAACCTTCTTAATTGTATTTAGAATTCATTGGCAGGCACTGAAATTATGGCTTAAGGGAGCGCCATTTTTCACCCATCCAAATAAATTAAAAATGGAGAATAAAAGTGAAGGATAATAGGCGTGTAGATTTAGCTGCAGAAAAGCTAATGGCAATCAAAAAACCATCGTTTTTGGCGACTTTTTTTAAAAAGATTATTTTAAAGAAACTCGAGCAATTAAAATTTGGATTTTTAACAATATCAGATGGTGACGAAATATATCTTTTTGGAGATGATAGAAGTGAACTTAAAGTCAACCTCGAAATTTTTTCCCCCGAGTTTTACGTGTTTATGGGCAGCGGTGGATTATTGGGTGTTACAGAATCTTATATAGCAGGATATTGGCAATCAAATAATTTGGTTTCTCTTATTCAGATTGTAATTAAAAATAAAGACGTAATGAATCAACTCGACTCTGGATGGGCAAAATTATTTAAACCAGTTAATAATTACATACACAGGCTTCATCAAAATTCATTAGATGGTAGTAAAAAAAATATCCTTGCACATTATGATTTAAGCAATGATTTTTATCAATTATGGTTGGATGAAACAATGACTTACTCATGTGGTATATTTGATAATAAATCTAGTACTTTACAAGAAGCATCAGTGGAAAAGCTAGATCGTATCTGTCGGAAGCTTCAATTGACAGACCAGGATTCGGTATTGGAAATTGGGACTGGTTGGGGGAGTTTTGCTATTCATGCGGCGAAACATTACGGATGCAAAGTAACTACAACCACTATTTCGGATGCACAGTTTGAATTGGCGAGGGAGCGCATCAATCAAGAAGAGTTAACGGATAGGATTACCCTTCTGAAAGACGATTATCGTAAGTTGACTGGCCAATATGACAAAATTGTCTCTATCGAGATGATTGAAGCAGTTGGGCATGAATATGTACCGGTGTTTTTTAAGGCAGTATCGTCTTTACTCAAGGATAATGGACTTTTTATCATGCAGGGCATAACGTATAATGACCAGAATTTTGACGTATATAAAAATTCTGTGGATTTTATAAAGAAATATATTTTCCCTGGCTCTTGTTTGATTTCAGTATCACAGGTGACAGAAATAATGAAAAAACATACCGATTTATCAATAGTTCATCTAGAAGATATTACTGTGCACTATGCAACAACACTTAAGATCTGGCGAGAAAATTTTCAATCCAGTATAGCAAGTATAAAAAAATTAGGTTTTTCAAGTGCTTTTATAAAAATGTGGGATTTTTATTTTGTTTATTGTGAAGCCGGTTTTCGTGAAAGGCATATTGGCGATTATCAATTCGTATTTTCCAAGCCGGGATTACGTGAAATCAAAATTAAATATTAACTATGTTAAAATCATTAATTCAATTAGCAGAAAAAGGTGTTCTTCCAGATCTATTCATTCGTTTTGGTATTAGAAGTTTGTGTAGAAAGAGGCTGGGTTGGGCTAAAAAATTAGGCCATGAAGCACTTGAAGATGATCATCACCTATGGGTTGAAAAATTAAAAAAAAGCCCCATTGCATTGGTGCCGGAAAAAGCAAATGAGCAGCATTATGAAGTCCCACCAGATTTTTTCGAACAGGTATTAGGAAAGCATTTAAAGTATAGTTCTGGCTATTGGTCAGATGGCATTGATACTTTAGACCAATCCGAAAAAGCAATGTTAGATATTACCTGTCGACGAGCAGATTTGAAAGATGGAATGAACATCTTAGAGTTGGGCAGTGGGTGGGGTTCATTAACATGTTTTATGGCCAAACTGCTGCCTAATGCAACAATCACCACTGTCAGTAATTCACAAGACCAAGGAGAATATATTATAAACCGTTGCCATCAAAGTGATATAAAAAATGTCAATGTTATTACAGCAGATATGAACGATTTCAAAATAGATGATGTTTTCGATAGAGTTGTATCAGTTGAAATGTTTGAACATATGCGAAACTACCAAAAATTATTACGAAAAATTCACAGCTTTTTAAAACCCGAAGGAAAACTATTCGTCCATATATTTTCTCATAAATTATTACTATACCCATTTGAAGATAATGGCCCTAGTGATTGGATGTCTAGAGAGTTTTTTAGCGGAGGCCTAATGCCTTCACATCGACTTCTGCTTCATTTTCAAAAAGATTTAAATATCGAAAAAGTATGGCGTATTTCAGGTACTCATTACAGCCAAACATCTTGGGCTTGGTTGGAAAAGATGGACCAGCGCAAAGCAAATATTATTGATATATTCTCGAAAACTTATGGTTATAAAAATGCTAAAATCTGGTGGCAAAGATGGCGAATATTTTTTATGTCCTGTGCGGAATTATTTGGAATAAACCATGGCAATGAGTGGGGTGTATCTCATTATTTATTTGTTAAAGGTAATTCTAAATGAAAAATTTATACCTAAACTCAGCTATAGTGATGGAGTCTGCTCCAATTTTCCAGAATGATTTGAATCCATTGGAATTTGTTTTGATATGATTATACTTGCCATACTTATCGCTCATTGGTACTTGGGCTTATTTTTTCAAACTTTTTTCCTACATCGTTATGCATCTCATAAATTGTATACCATGGGCCCGATATGGGAGAAGGTCTTTTATCTTTTTACATTTATTATCCAAGGCTCTTCTTTTTTAAACCCTGCTGCTTATGCCGTTATGCACCGTAAACATCATGCCTATGCTGATACGCTTCAGGATCCTCATTCACCAAAGTATATAAAAAATATTTTTCATTTTAATAAAAGAACCTTTTTGGAGTACCGTGATCTTGTTAACCAGTTCACTTATAATAAAATCAGAATTTCAGATGTGCCCCGTTGGCCAACTTTGGAAAAAATTGCCGAATTATTACCTGTACGGGCACTATTTATATCTCTTTATATCAGCATCTATTGGAATTTTGCTCCTTCTCTTTGGTATTTCTTTTTAATTCCATTACATATTTTTATGGGGCCTATTCATGGGTTTATCGTCAATTATTTCGGCCACCTAATTGGCTATCGTAATTTCAAGGAACTCAAAGATAATTCTAAGAATACATTGCCTGTTGATTTATTAATGATGGGTGAGCTCTACCAAAATAATCACCATAAATCACCTAATAATAGAAATTTTGCCCACCTTTGGTTTGAGATTGATTTGGGGTATCTATTTGCGTCTATGCTGCAAAAATTAAATGTTATTCAATTAAATAGAGGAGTGTAAGCATGCGTGACTTCTTCATTTCAACCATTTCAGTCATCATCGCAGTTGCGATTGCTTGGGCGGGATCCTACGGAGGACCATCTTTTGCTGAATTTCCTGCATTAATGTTGATAGCAGGAACAGGTTTCCTAATTCATTGGATAATATTTTTACCATCATTCTTTTTAAAAACGGAAAAATTTTATGATATTACTGGAACAATAGCATATTTTATCATGATCGGTTTGGCGGTATATATAGCGAGTGAAAGTAGTTCACTTTCACTACTATCTAAAGTTATTGCTGGAATGGTTCTCATCTGGGCATTACGCCTAGGTTTATTTTTACTGATACGCGTCTTTCATGTAGGTGAAGATAAAAGATTTGCTAAAGCCAAAAAATCCTTTTTCAAATTTCTAATGTATTTTACTATTTCAGGTTTATGGGTTTTTCTCACAACAGCTAATGCTTTGACTTTAATTCTGAATAATCCAGATATGAATGCTGATTTATTTTTAGGTATTGGTGGAATTATTTGGTTCATCGGATTTTCCTTTGAAGTGATTGCCGATGAACAGAAAAGACAATTCAAGAAGAATGATTCCAAACGCGGTATGTTTATTACAACAGGCCTTTGGTCTATATCGCGGCATCCAAATTATTTCGGTGAAATTTTGATTTGGATTGGTATGGCAGTGATATCCTTTCCAGCACTCTCAGGTTGGCAATATGCAACCTTGATTTCACCGCTATTTGTCATCCTGATGCTGACCAAAGTTAGTGGAATAAATCTTTTAGAAGAGAATGCTGATAAGAAATGGGGTAACTTGAATGAATACCAAACATATAAGACCAACACTGCAGTTCTCATCCCTTTTTATAAAGGGAGTGATAAGAATTAATTAACATGAAATATATACTTATTTACATTTTTGGAGTGAGCACAATAATGGCTATTGAAAAACCTGATTATAAAGTAATTCAAAACTATGGTAAGGTAGAGATTCGAGAATATAAACCGATGGTTATAGCTAAGACTAACGTTCATCAAAATTATGGATTAGCGCAGAGTGAAGGATTTCGCCGTATTGCGAATTACATTTTTGGTGGCAATGATAAAAAAATGAGCATTGCAATGACCGCGCCAGTTATTTCTCAAAAACTTTCAACAGATCTTGAAGAACACGAGATTTTGTTTGTGATGCCTAAAGAATATGCTATGACCATGTTGCCCCAACCTAATTTGGATCATGTAACACTAGAAGAGAGAACACTAAGTCGAGTTGCTGTTATTCAATTTGGTGGTTGGGCAACCCAAGACAGAGTAGCCACCTACCAAAAAAAACTTGAAACAAGAATAAATGAACTCAATTTGAGTAAAATTGGAAATTTTATGGTGGCGCAGTATAATTCACCTTGGGCGCTGCCGCCATTCCGTCACAATGAAATATTAATTCAAATAAAATAAATATTGTTGCCTAATAATACCATGGCTATGATTAATAATATATTTCTGATTTACGCCCCAAAATAGATTGAAAATTCTTTTAACAGGTAGCACTGGCTACATTGGGAAACGCCTTTTACCGCTTCTCCTAGAAAGCGGACATCAAGTCATTTGTATTGTACGTGATAAAAATCGATTTAATGTTCCATTATCCTATGTTGAAAATATCAAAGTCATCGAGACTGATTTTGCAGATGTAGATAGTGTGAACTCAATCCCATTTGATATTGACGTGGCTTATTATCTTATTCACTCTATGGCCCATGAAAAGGATTACGAGGACGTGGAAAAAGATTGTGCTAATAATTTTCGGGCTGCTCTTGAAAAAACAAGTGTAAATCAGGTAATCTATTTAGGTGGAATTATTAATGAAGAGATATTATCAAAACATTTAACTTCTCGTAAAACAGTGGAACAAGAGCTGGCAAAGGGTAGCTATAATTTTACAAGCTTAAGATCTGGCATTATTATTGGTTCTGGTAGTGCTTCTTTTGAAATTATTCGGGATCTTGTTGAGAAATTGCCCATTATGATTGCTCCAAAGTGGTTGAAAACGAAGTGTCAGCCCATCAGCATCTCTGATGTTTTAAAGTTTTTAACCGGTATATTAAAAAACCCGATAACGTATAATAAGAATTTTGATATTGGTGGACCAAAAGTTTTGTCATACAAGCAAATGCTTCTTGAATTTGCTGGTGAAAGGAAATTATGGCGCAAAATCTTTGTAGTTCCAGTACTCACACCAAAACTATCATCTTATTGGCTATACTTTATCACATCTACGTCATTCCGGCTCGCGCGTTCACTTGTTGGTAGCATGAAAGTGAATATCATTTGTCGAAATAATAATTTAACCAAAATGTTAAAGATTGAGCCTTTATCTTACCTTCAGTCATTAAAGCTTGCATTTACAAAGATTGAATCAAATGATGTTATTTCAAGTTGGAAGGATTCCTTTAGTAATGGACAAATCAATTCAAAGATTTCCGATTTCATAAATGTTCCGATTTATGGCTGCTTTATTGATAAGAGACAATTATCCATTGAAAATAAAAGTAGAACCCTAGATCGAATTTGGCAATTAGGTGGTAATACAGGGTGGTATTATGCAAATTGGTTATGGCGGTTACGTGGTATTTTAGATAAAATATTTGGAGGGGTTGGATTGAGAAGAGGTCGGACAAACCCAAACGAAATATATACTGGAGATGCATTAGATTTTTGGCGAGTGCTTTATGCTAATAAGGCTGAAGGGCGTCTGTTGCTTTTCGCCGAAATGAAATTACCAGGTGATGCCTGGTTAGAATTTAAAGTTTCCAATAGTCAGTTGACTCAAACAGCAACATTCCGTCCAAGAGGATTATGGGGTAGGCTATATTGGTTTTCCGTTTATCCGTTTCACGGAATTATATTTAGAGGAATGATAAAAGAATTAATTTAATTATCGCTCATAACGCTCATAATTGTATTTGAAATATTCTGATAATTATTTAAACTTTGGCAATGAAATATCTAAATTCGAAAGAAGTTGCATCTATTATGGGCGTGAATGTTTCAACAATAAAACGATGGACCGATAGTGGTAAACTTGATTGTTATCAAACGGTAGGCGGGCACCGGAAATTTCTTTTGTCCCATTTAAAGAATTTTTTAAATGATAAAATCAATCAAAAATTAAAAGTAAATATAATTCAATATCTGAATAAGGGCGAAAAAGAGCTTGTTCAACGAATTGATAGAATTGATTATAAATATTTAAGAGACTATTTATTCCAATTAAGCCTTCAGCAAAGTGTTGATTCAATCCATGATGTAATAAATTCCTTATTAATCAAAGGAGAACCGCAATATCGTATTTATGATGAATTGATTTTAAATGTTTTGAGTAGAATCGGGGATCTATGGTCGAATAATAAACTATCTATTGCAGATGAACATACTATGACAGAAACAATTAGGAATGTCATGTATCGAATTCATTCTGAAATCTCTAAAAATAATGTAAAAATACCCAAAAAAGTTATTTGTATGACACTGACTAATGATGAACATGAAATACCATTGGTCATGATTCAATCTATATTAGATGAAATAAATATTCCTTCTACCAATCTAGGTCCCAATATACCGGCCCCTGAAATAGAATCTAAAATACAAGTTGTGAATCCAACGCATTTGATCATTTCTTCAAATTATGTGTTGGATACAGATACATTTAATTCAGAAATATCTCAACTCCTTCAAATTTGTCATAAAAACGATATTGAAATACTCATTGGCGGTTCCGGAAATCATTTATTAATTGAAGAAAATAGGTCTACTACCATTGAATTAAAAAATATGACCGATTTATTTAACTATTTTAAGGTAGTAATGGAATCGTGAAAACTTTTGAGATTAATACAAAACAATACATTAATAAACCATTAGATGTTGTTTTCCAATTTTTTTCAAAACCAGAGAATCTTGAAATGATTACTCCTGAATCACTCTCATTCAATATTTTGACTCCGATCTCGATCAGGATGGAGACAGGAAGCCTTATTGACTATACGATTCGTTTATTTGGGATTCCAATTCATTGGCGTACTCTGATTTCCGATTATGAGCCTCCTTTTCGTTTTGTTGATCAACAAATTAAAGGCCCATATACATTTTGGCATCATACACATACGTTTCAAGCAGTTGAAGGAGGAGTTGAAATAATAGACAAGGTAAAATATTCTTTACCACTGGGATGGTTGGGCACACTGGCTCATTCAATTTGGGTACGAAAAGATTTGGAGAAAATTTTTAAGCATCGTAAAACCGTAATCCAGAATTATTTTGAAATTATAAATATATCTACTGAAAGGATGATCGAATCATGAAAGTCGCTCTGTTTGGTGCTACAGGGTTTGTAGGATCTTATATTGTAGATGAATTGATTTCTCAAGGCATGGAAGCAAACTTAATGGTTCGGGGAGGGTCTGAGAATAAATTGCTTCAAAAGGAAAAATGTCGGATAATTAAAGGAGATATTG